>Ga0307470_10000083_pt1 | contig 65467 bp, 57 predicted proteins | sample atmos_gasesAM3C__FD_204565 | JGI IMG/M metagenome (GOLD analysis project Ga0307470, IMG submission 204565) | Hardwood forest soil microbial communities from Morgan-Monroe State Forest, Indiana, United States - atmos_gasesAM3C_05 | ecosystem: Environmental > Terrestrial > Soil > Temperate forest... | reverse complement strand
AGTGAACCAGCTCCGGATTGGCGTACGCGGCGTCCCACACGTTGTGCTCACCTTGTATGTATTCGGTGTAGCGAGCGTTGTTGCCTGCCTTGCGCAGCGCGGTGACCATCGAGCGTGACTCGATGACCGGAACCACGGGGTCCAGCGCACCGTGAATCGCCCACACCGGCGTGCTGCCGATCATCCCGGCGAGGGTGGTGTAGGGATCGGGCGCGCCGACGATGCGGGCGATGTCCGGCGGAGGATCGCTGGGGAACGGGTCGTCGGGAGCTCGCACAACATCCCCGGCGATCGGGACGATGGCCGCAAACGTCCGGTTGTGCCGCGCCAGGTACCAGGCGCCGGCACCTCCCATCGAAATGCCCGTGAGGTAGATGCGGCGCGAGTCGCCGTGGAACTCACGAACGGCGGCGTTCAGCTCCGCCATCGTCATCAGCTCCATCTCTCCGTACCACTCGTGCGCGGGATCGCACTGCGGAAAGACGACGACGGCTTTGTACCGTTCGCCGAATCGCTCCACTGCAGGGCCCAGCCCTTCGCTGATCTGCAGTTGATTGTCGGTGCCCTGCTCGCCGCTTCCGTGCAGGTAGAGGATGACCGGCCAGCGGTGGAGCTTGGTGTAGTGGTGAGGAAGCCAGACGCGGTACTTGTAGGTGTGGTCGCCGAGGTGGACTTCGCGCTCGAGAAACTGCGCGCGCCGCGTGCAAGCGGCCAGGGCCAGCGCGATGAGGAGGACGAGAGTGCGGCGGGTGATCACTTACTCGAACAGATCGTACTCGGCGAGAGGCACCGGGTCATATTCAACATCGGAACGCCACGTTTCCAGAACGTAGAGGTCCCAATGAAGAAGAACCACCTCGCGGCTCATCTCCCATCGCGCGGTGAGGCCGGGGAGAAGTCCGCGCTTGTTCTCTTTGATCAGATGCCCGAGGTCGTAAATGATAGTCTGGCGCTGCCGGTAACCGGCGCGCGAACAGAAGAAATTGAGAGCGGCTTCGATCTTGAAGCGCTCCTGGTAGCGGAGCGGAACCGTGTCCCACACACCGCGCCGCATGACGCGGATGCCCGAGAGCACCGGCCCGACTTTCATCTGTAGATGGAAGAAGTTGCGGATCGGGCCACGGTTGCGGACACCGATGTTCATGTCGCATTCGTTCCGGATCACAGGTCGCAGCAGCGATTCGATGTGCTCGTCGGTGACGTTGAACATGTCGCCGTCGACAAAGAAGAGGATGTCGTGGCGCGCGTAGTCGACGCCGACACGCATCGCGTAGCCCTTGCCGCGGTTCTCGCGCAGAGCGATGGTCGTGACATCGAAGGAGCGTGCGATTTCGACGGTGCGGTCCGACGAGCCGTCGCTGACGACGATGATCTCGTCGATGAGACTGCTCTTGGTCAGAACGCCCAGAACCTCGGCGATCGTCTTCTCTTCGTTGTACGCCGCAATGATGGCTGAGATACCCAACTAGCTCTCCTACGCTCCGCTCGCCGGATTGGACTGCAACCGGCAGACCATACCACACGGTTTTCGGGTTCCGGCGGTCCGGAATCGGACGGAAATCAGAGATCAGAGACATCGGAGATCAGAGATCAGGACGCAATCCGGTCTCGTGTCTCTGATCTCTGGTCTCTTGTCTCTGGTCTCTGGTCTCCGGGACGGAAATCAGAGATCAGAGACATCGGAGATCAGAGATCAGGACGCGATCCGGTCTCGTGTCTCTGATCTCTGGTCTCTGGTCTCTTGTCTCTGGTCTCTGATTTCAGGCGGCCAGCCCATTGCATAGAATGCCGTTTGCGATGAAACGAACGCTGATTCCTGCAACACTCCTCACGGCCTGCTGCATCGTCCTGGCGGCGGTGACGCTGTCGCTCTCCGGATGCCGGTCGCTGCTGCCGGGTGAAATCGTCAATCCGAGCTACCGACTACGGTCCATCAAACCGCACGTGGCCATCGCGCTGCCGCTCACCAGATCGGCGATGGACTTCGACTTCACGATCGTCGTCGACAATCCCAATCCGATCGGCGTGCATCTCGAGTGGCTGGACTTCGATCTGGCCATCAACGACACGCCGATTCTGCACAGCGTGCGCGCCGATCAGGGCGTCAACATCCCCGCGCATGGCGTGGGCGACATTCATCTGCGCACCCGCGTGGAGTACTCGAATCTGAAGGCGCTCTTCCGCGAGATCGCCGATATGGTGCAGGGCAACCGGGCGAGCTATCGAATCGAAGGCAACGCGTATTACCGCACGCCGTTCGGGCTGAAGCGATTTCCGGTGACGTTGTATTCGCGATAGTTTTTTCACCACAAAGACACAGAGGTCACAGCGCAGCATAGCCGCAACCCATCTCTCACGCGAAGACGCGAAGACGCGAAGACGCGAAGACGCGAAGACGCGAATGTTCAAGGTTTGGATCTCTCCTTCGCGTCTTCGCGTGAGAAAGTCTTTGCACCCGCGCGCAGAAATCGGGCGTTAGCAGTACAGAGAAACCTCTGTGTCCTCAGTGTCTTTGTGGTTCATCTTCTCGCACTCGATTCATAAGGCTCACCCATGAAACACCGTTTCTTCGTCGACGCAGATCTCATCGCAGGTTCCGCGGTTCCGCTGAGCCGGGATGAGCGGCATCACGCGCATGTCGTGCGGGTGCGCGAGGGGGAAGAGGTCGAAGTGTTCAATGGGCGCGGCGCGTCGTTTGTCGCGAAGTACTCGCCGGAGCTTCTGCAATTGACGGCTCCGGCGCCGGATCGCGAGGCGCGCGCCTGTCTGCACCTGGCGATGGCGATCATCAATCTCGACAAGTTCGACCTGGTGCTGCAGAAGGCGACCGAGCTGGGCGTGCGGTCGATCATCCCGCTCGTCACCGAGCGCGTCGAGATTCGCGCCGAGCGGTACCGCGGCAAGGCGGAGCGGTGGCGCAAGATCGTCTTTGAAGCGGTCAAGCAGTCCGGCCGGTCGGTTATCCCCGTCGTCGAAGAGCCGGCTTCGTTCCTTGAGGTCGTCCGGCGAGAGGGACGAAAAATCGTCTTCGATGCCGATGCGGAGCCGAGCAGCTGGCGGCCGGAAAACCCGGCCACGCTCTTCATCGGCCCCGAGGGGGGTTGGAGCGAGCGGGAGATCGCGGAGGCGCGGGAGAACGGTTGCGATTTCGAGCGGCTCGGAATTCGCAGGCTTCGCGCCGAGACCGCCGCCATAGTCGCTACCGCGCTGATCGCTGCGCGATATGCCGACATTTGATAGATTTGCGCGCTCGATTGTCACCGGAGGAGTCTTTTGCCAACCAACAGCCTCACGATTACCGATAACCGTACGGGCAAAACGTACGAAGTACCGATCAACGACGAGACCATTCGCGCCACCGACCTGCGCAAGATCAAGGTCGCCGATGACGACTTCGGGTTGATGACGTACGACCCGGCCTTCATGAACACCGCCGCGTGCCGCAGCGCCATCACCTTCATCGACGGCGACAAAGGCATCCTCGAATATCGCGGTTATCCGATCGAGCAGCTCGCGGAGAAGAGCAGCTACCTCGAGACCTCATGGCTCCTGCTAAAGGGCGAGCTCCCAACCAAAGACGAACTGGCTGCCTGGACGCACACGATCACGTACCACACCTTCATCAACGAGAACCTCAAAGGCGTTCTCGATTCCTTCCGCTACAACGCCCATCCGATGGGCATGCTCATCGCCATGATCAGCGCCCTCGGCACCTTCTACAACGAGGCGAAGGAGATCTTCGATGACGGAGCCAGAAACCGTCAGATCGAACGGCTCATCGCCAAGATGATCACCATCGCCGGATTCGGCTACCGGCACATGATGGGCATGCCCTACGTCTATCCCGACAACAACCTCTCCTATCCCGGCAACTTCCTCAACATGATGTTCAAGACGACGGAGCTGAAGTACGAGCCGCATCCGGCGCTGGAGCGCGCCCTCGATGTTCTCTTCATCCTCCACGCCGATCACGAGCAGAACTGTTCGACGAGCACGATGCGCGTCGTCGGCAGCTCGCACGTCGATCCGTATTCAGCCGTCGCCGCCGCATGCGCCGCGCTTTATGGCCCGCTCCACGGCGGCGCCAACGAACAGGTCATCCGCATGCTGACGGAGATCGGATCGAAAGACAGGATTCCCGCCTTCATCGAGAAGGTGAAGGGTGGCGAAGGCGTGAAGCTGATGGGCTTCGGTCACCGCGTCTACAAGAATTACGATCCGCGCGCCACGATCATCAAGAAGGTTGCGTACGAGGTGTTCGAAGTGACGGGAACCAGTCCGCTGCTCGACATCGCGCTGGAGCTGGAGCGCATCGCCCTCGAGGATGAGTACTTCGTCAAACGCAAGCTCTACCCAAATGTCGACTTCTACTCCGGCCTGATCTACCAGGCGCTGAAGTTCCCGATGGACATGTTCCCCGTCCTCTTCGCCATCCCGCGCGTTTCCGGCTGGCTGGCCCAATGGTGCGAGATGCTGAACGACGCCGATCAGAAGATTGCGCGCCCGAGGCAGATCTTTACCGGAGCTGCGCGGCGGGATTACAAGGGGATGGAGCAAAGATAGAGCAGCACTGGAACGCACACATGCCTGCGCTACTCGAGACCAGCCTTCCCCTCCCACTCGCCCGCCGCGGCAAAGTGCGCGACGTCTACGACCTCGGCGATTCCTTTCTCTTCGTCGCCACCGACCGCATCTCCGCATTCGATGTCGTCCTTTCGCCGGGAATCCCGGACAAGGGGAAGATCCTCACGCAGATGTCGACGTTCTGGTTTCGCCATTTCGGCGACATCGAGAACCACCTCGTCGAGACAGAGTGGAGCGCGTTCCCGGCCGAAGTGCGGGCGCACGCCGAACTTCGCGGACGGAGCGTGATCGTCCGCAAGTGCAAGGTCGTCCCGGTCGAATGCGTGGCGCGCGGCTATCTCGTCGGCTCAGGGCTCAAGGAGTACAAGGAGACCGGCAAGGTCTGCGGCATCGAGTTGGAGCGCGGGCTGACGACGGCGAGCCGCCTGCCCGAACCGATCTTCACGCCGGCGACGAAAGAAGAAACTGGCCACGACGAGAACATCTCGTTCGAGCGGATGTGCGCAATCGTTGGCGACGATCTGGCCACGCAACTACGCGATCTGACGCTGCGCATCTACCAGCGCGCCGCCGCATTCGCAGAAACGCGCGGCATCATCATCGCCGACACGAAGTTCGAGTTCGGGATCGACGAACACGCCACGCGTGGCGATATCGTGGTCTGGATCGACGAAGCGCTCACGCCCGACTCGTCCCGCTTCTGGCCGGCCGACAAATACGCCGTCGGATCGAACCCGCCATCATTCGACAAACAGTTCGTCCGCGACTGGCTGGAAACCACCGGCTGGGACAAGGCATCGACACCGCCCGAACTTCCAGAGGATGTCGTGATGAAGACGCGCGAAAAGTACATCGAAGCGTTTAAGGTTCTGACGGGCGCGGAACCGGACTTGTAGAGGCTTTTTTGAACCACAGAGACACAGAGTGCACTGATGTCTCTGTGTCCTTTGTGTCTTTGTGGTGAATCGGCTCAACTACTTCCGGTGCTCGACCTTCACGACCGTCTTGATCCCGCCGCGCACCAAAAAGTCGCCTTCGACGTAGAGATACCGCGGATCTAGAGCGGCGACCAGATCATTCGCGATCTTGTTCGTCACCGCCTCGTGGAACGTTCCTTCATCGCGGTACGACCATAGATATAGCTTCAGCGATTTGAGCTCGACGCACTTCGCGTCGGGGACGTACCGGATGCGGATCGTTGCGAAGTCGGGCTGCCCGGTCATCGGGCAGAGACAGGTGAACTCCGGCGCCTCGAAGGCGATCTCGTAGTCGCGCTCGGGGTTGGGGTTCAGAAACGTATCGAGGTTCTTCGACGGCTTCTTCGGCATCGCGGCACAGCAACGTGACCCTGGAGAACCGCATTCCGAACGAAGAATCGGTTGATGCGCCGCCTTGTCACAGCGGCCGGCCCTTCGATCGAGTTCACTTCTTCGCCAGTGGCCCCGACGCCATCAACTTCTGATTCAGCTCCTTGATGCGTTCCTGGAGCTGCGTGATCTTGGCCTGGGCGTCGGCGCGGAGGCGCTCGTTATCGCCGCGCATCCGGGCGATCTCCTCGTCGTGCTGCGAGCGCGAAGCGGAGCCCTGCTGCATCTGCTGGCGCAGAACCTCCATGTCGTGGCGCAGGTCTTCGACCTCTTCTTCCTTTGCCGCGACGCGCTGGCGCCAGTTCACTTCCTGCTCTTCGTAGAGCCGCTTGATGTCCATCAGCTCGGTGATCTGCGAGAAATCGGAATAGCTCGGAGCCATCTCTCCCCCCTGGCGGACGCGCTCTTCGATCTGCGGGAAGAGCTTGCGCACTTTGAGCGACAGGTCGTCGGAATCGCTCGAAAGGGCCATGGCGTCCTGATAGGAAATCTTCTGATGCACGAGCAGCGCGATGAGCGACTGATTCATCGACTGCATCCTGTAGAGCCCGACCGAGCTCTCCATCTCTTCGAGGATGTCTTTGGTCTGGCCGTCTTCGATCAACTTGGCGATGCGCGGCGAGTTCTTGAGAATCTCCACCGCCGCGGTGAGCGTGCCGGTCGTCGTTTTGATGAGCTTCAGCGAAATGATCCCGCGAAGGACGAGGGCGAGCTGCGAGCGGATCTGTTTGTGCTGATCGGCCGGGAACGTGTCGATGATGCGGTCGATGGTCTGCGCCGCATTGTTGGTGTGAAGCGTGGAAAAGACGAGGTGGCCGGTCTCGGCTGCGGTCAGCACCGTCTCGACCGTTTCGACGTCACGCATCTCGCCGACCATGATGACGTCGGGGTCCTGCCGCATGGCGTTGCGCAACGCTTCCCGGAAGTTCGGCGTATCGCTGCCGACCTCGCGCTGCGAGATCGCAGCGATCTTGTCGATGAACAGAAACTCGATGGGGTCTTCGATCGTGACGATGTGCAGCGGCTCGGTCTCGGTGATGTGCGAGATCATCGCTGCCAGCGTGGTCGACTTGCCCGAGCCGGTGGGACCGGTCACGAGCACGAGGCCGTCCGGAATCTGCGTCAGGTCACGAATGGCGTCCGGCAACTCCAGCGCGTCGATGCCCATCACGTTGATGGGGATACGCCGGAAAACCGCGCCGACCGTGCCGCGCTGCATGTAGACATTCGCACGGAAACGCGCCACCCCCGCGACGCCGTAGCCGAAGTCGACCGACTGCGTTGCCTCGAACTTTTCTTTCTGCACGCGATTCAGCAGCGGCAGCAACATCTTCTCGAGATCGGCCGGCTTGAGCGGATCGCTCTTGACCGGCACGAGCTTGCCTCGGATACGCAGTAGCGGCGGCCGCATCGGCTTGAGATGAAGGTCCGACGCCTGCTGCTTGGCCATGTAGACCAGCAGATCATTCAGCGAGTAGGCGGGAGCGGATTCCGAAGCGGGAGCCGCCGGCGTTTGAACCGTCACGGGGTGATTATAAGGATGAAGGCGGAAGGATGAAGGATGAAGTTAGAAGCCTGGTGTCTGTTCATCCTTCATCCTTCATCCCTCGCTCTTCCTCCGCATCACGCTGTCGAGGATCATCAGAAACGCCTCCTGCTGCTTCGCTTCGGTCTTATTGATGACCGCGATGGTCTCGCCGATACGAAAGCGCCGGTGGAGCTCGTCGGCGGAGTGCGATGAGGTGACGACGATCCGGCGCGCCGGAACGCCTTTGGCCCGCGCGTAGTCGACGAACTTCTTGCCATCCATTCCCGGCATCTCCAGGTCGACGATCAGGAGGTCGATGGTGTCGTCGATCTTCGGAAGCGCATCGTAGGGATGTGAGTACGTCTCCACGTGCGCGGTCTCGGCGTAACGCTCGGTCATGAAGTTCGACCAGAGATCGCAATATGCAGGCGAATCGTCGACGATGACGATCCGCTTCGGCTGGAGTGCGCTCACTTCTTCCCCTTCCGCTTCGCCGGTTTTGTCGCCCGCGCGTCAAACCGCATGGCCCCCCCCACTACGGTGGCCACCGGACGCGCGTGAAAGGTTTTCCCCACGAACGGCGAGTTCGATGCTTTCGATTGGAATGTGTTGGGGACTGCGAACTTCGCGTCGAGGTCGATCAGCGTGACGTCGCCCACTGCGCCGCTGCGCAGGGTGCCTCCGGGCAGATTGAAGATACGCGCAGGCCCGCACGACATCAGATCGATCAGGTGATCGAGACCGATGACGCCTGAACGAACGAGTGTGTCGTAGCAGACAGTGAACGCGGTCTCCAGACCGATGATGCCGAACGGCGCGAGATCGAACTCGACGTTCTTTTCGTCGAAATGGTGGGGCGCATGATCGGTGGCGATGGCGTCGATCGTCCGGTCGGCGATGCCGGCGATGAGAGCCTGACGATGCTCCGCCGAGCGCAGCGGCGGGTTCATCTTCAGATTCGTCGAGAATGACTGAACGTTCTCGTCGCCGAGGGCTAGGTGGTGCGGCGTGACTTCACAGGTGACGCGTACGCCGGCCGCGCGCGCGTGGCGAACCGAGTCGACGCCCCCCGCCGTCGAGAGATGGGCAATATGTACGTGTGCTCCGGTTGCGCGCGCCAGGATCACATCGCGCGCGACGAGTGTCTCTTCCGAGGCGGCGGGGATACCGCCAAGACCAAGTAGTGTTGAGAAATAGCCCTCGTGCATCACGCCGTGGTCGGAAAGATTGGCGTCCTCTTCATGTGCGATCACAGGAATGCCGAGCATCGTGCAGTACTCGAGCGCGCGCCGCATCAACTGCGCGTTCCAGACCGGCCGGCCATCGTCGCTGACGCCGACGCAGCCCGCCGCGCGAAGGTCGGCCAGCTCGGCCAGTGCCTCCCCCATCAACCCTTTGCTGACCGCGCCGATCGGATAGACGCGGCAGGCGCCATTCCGCCGCGACTCCGCGATGATCATCTCGGTGACCGCGCGCTCGTCGTTCGGAGGCAGGGTATTCGCCATCGCGCAGATGGCGGTGTAGCCGCCGGTAACAGCCGCTTGCGTGCCGGTGGCGATGGTCTCTTTATGCTCCTGGCCCGGCTCGCGAAGATGAGTGTGTAGATCGATCAATCCCGGAGCAACGACGAGCCCCTCGGCATCGATCGTCTCGACGTTCGCTTTAATCCGCTTATCGACGCGCGCGATCAGGCCGTCTTCGATAAGGACGTCGAGCGATGCATCAAGCTCCTGGCTCGGATCGATAACGCGGCCGTTGGTGATTAGCAAGTTCATTTTTTATCCGCAGATGTCGCAGATGGGCGCAGATCTGTGTACATCTGCGTCATCTGCGGATCAAAAGTCTTTTCACTCGCTGCCATGCGCACCTCCGAGCAAGTACAGCACAGCCATTCGCACCGCCACGCCATTCGTCACCTGCTCAAGGATGACTGACCGCTTGGGATCGTCGGCGACATCGCTGGCGATCTCCACGCCGCGGTTCATCGGACCGGGATGCATGATGATGGCCTCGCTGCTGGCGCGTTTGAGCCGCTCCGGTGTGAGGCCGAACGTGTTGTAGTACTCGCGCAGCGACGGAAACGACAGCTTCCCCTGCCGCTCGAGCTGGATGCGCAGCATCATGATGACGTCGGCGCCGGCGATGGCCTCATCGAGCGAGTGGACGACGCGCACTCCCATCTTTCCAATCTCGGCCGGCAGAAGCGTCGGCGGCGCAGCCACCGTCACGTTCGCCTTCATCTTCGTCAGCAGATGAATGTTCGACCGGACCACCCGCGAGTGCGCGATGTCGCCGATGATCGAGACATTGACGCCGGCGAGCTGGCCGAGGCGCTCGCGGATCGTGAAGGCGTCGAGGAGAGCCTGGGTGGGATGTTCGTGCGAACCGTCGCCGGCATTGATGATCGAGACATTCGGCAGACGGTCGGCCAGCATCTTCGGCGCGCCCGGATACTTGTGCCGGATAACGATCATCTCCGGATGCATGGCCACCAGGTTCTCGGCCGTGTCGATGAGCGTCTCCCCTTTTTCAACCGACGAACCGGAAGCGGCGAAATTGAGCGTATCGGCGGAGAGGCGTTTCTCGGCGATCTCGAACGAGACCCGCGTCCGCGTGGACGCCTCCATGAAGAGGTTGATGATGAGCTGCCCGCGCAACGCCGGCACTTTCTTCACCGGCCGCTCGCTCACTTCCTTGAACCCCTCCGCCGTATCGAGAATCAGCTCGATCTCCTCGGGGAGGAGATCCTCGATGCCGAGAAGGTCCTTGGAGCGGAGCGAGGAGGTGGAGGCGCGCATGTTTGCGGTCGCGGAGGTTACGGTGTCTCGCGGCCGCGCGGCATCCCATCGAGACCGCGTGACTGCCAGACCGCGTAACCGCGCGCTACTTCTCCATGATCAAAACCTCATCCTCGCCATCCGTCTCCACCAGCTTCACCTTGATGACTTCGTGCGCGTCGGTGGGGACCGTCTTGCCGATCACGTCGGCATGGATGGGGAGCTCGCGGTGACCGCGATCGATGAGGACGGCGAGCATGACCGCCTTGGGACGGCCGAAGTCGATCAGCGCGTCGAGCGCTGCGCGAACGGTGCGGCCGGTGTAGAGAACGTCGTCGACCAGGACGACGATCTTGTCGTCGATCGGCTCGGGGAGCTTGGTCGGCTTCACCACCGGCTGCGGCGCGATCGTGGTGAGGTCGTCACGATAGAGGGTGATGTCGAGGATGCCGGAGCTCACCGGATGCCCTTCCATCTCCTCGATCTCTTTCGCCATCCGCTCGGCGATAGGAACCCCTCGGCTGCGTATCCCGACGATGATCAGATCCTCGGTGCCCCGATTTTTCTCGAGGACTTCAATGGCCATGCGCCGGATGGCGCGATTCATTCGAGGACCGTCGAGAAGCCGTTTTTTGACGTTCATACAAGCCTTAGTTGATCGAGATTTGCCGCCGTTTGGAAGGGCGGCGGGAGGATAGCACGGTGGTGTGGGGAGTGGGGTGTGGGAGTGGATTGTGGGAGTAGCGCGTCGTGTCGAAAACCGGCCGGGCGAAGCGAAACACCGGATTATTGGATATCGGAAGAAAAAAGAGGGCACCTCCGAAGGTCGCCGGAACCGATTCGCGCCCACTCCCCACGCCCCACACCCAACTCCCCAACAATTACTTATTTGCGTTATGGAACGGAAACCTTAACGCATGCGTCCCGAATATGACGTTACACCATAAAACGCGTCCGGAAGTGCTTGTGTTCACATAACTTAAGAGCCGTTTTTGCGTTGACTCTCATCGCTCTTTCCATAGAATACGCCCCCTACACCGTCGTCCAGTCGGTATCCCGAGTTAAGGAGTACGCATGGATCAACGCTATTCAACAATCATCTTTGTCCCGCACGCCCGGGCCAAGTTCCGGAAGTTGAAGGTGTCCCATCGCCTGCTCTTCTCCGTCGTCTCCGTCCTGACGTCGTCCCTCTGTCTTTCGACCTTCTTTTCCGTCCAGTACTTCACCTCCCTCTCGCAGACGCACGAGCTGAGCAAGCTCCGCCACGAGAACAAAGACCTCCAGACCGCAAACGAACAGTTCAGCAAGTCCGTCGAGTCGCTCCGCGGCCAGCTTCGCACCGTTGAAGACCGCACGCGCAAACTGGCGATCTACGCCGGCATCAGCAGCCTCGACGACACTGCCCAGGGCGGCGTCGGCGGTCTCCGCCCGACGGAGCTCGGCGACAATCCGTACCGCGATGATGTCGACAAGATGGCATTCCGCTCGCGCCGGCTCGAAGGCGATCTATCGGTCCTCGAACAGAAGCTCGTCGCCCAGTCGCAGCTCCTCGCTTCCACACCATCCATCGCGCCGGTTCGCGGCATCCTGACCGACGGCTTCGGCGGCCGCTCCGATCCTTTCACGGGGGAAAGCGGCAATCACAACGCGATCGATATTTCGTCCGCGGTCGGCCAGCCCGTTCGCGCACCCGCAGATGGCATCGTCGTCAAGGCTGAGTGGGCCAACGGATACGGCAACGTCATCTACATCTCCCACGGCTACGGCTACTCGACGCGCTACGGGCATCTCTCGGCGTACGCGGCTAAGCCCGGCCAGCACGTCAAACGCGGCGACATCATCGCCTACGTCGGCTCGACCGGCCGCTCCACCGGCCCGCACCTTCACTACGAAGTGCGCCTGAACAACAACCCGGTCAATCCGCTCGAGTACATCCTCAACGCGTTTTGATATTGCGCTGCGCGCGTTGTCGGTTGTCGGTTGGTTGCGCTTCGCGCGTTGTCGCCGAGGGTTTAGCGTCGCCCGAAGGTCACGACTGCCACGCGCTAGACGCGAACTTAACCGACAACTGAGAACCGACAACGCGCGCCGCGCCAGCGGCGCGCAATATTACTCCCGCTCTTCCTCCCCAACCGGCAGATCCCATCGCTCAGTGATCCGTTCGTGGGTGAGCCACTTCTCGCAGTCCAGGGCGGCCATGCATCCGGTGCCTGCGGCGGTAACGGCCTGACGATAGACGTGGTCGACGGCATCGCCGCAGGCGAAGACGCCATCGATGTTCGTGGCCGTCGAGTGCGGATGTTTCAGGCAGATGTAGCCGCGCGAGTCGAGCTCGAGCTGTCCGGCGTAGGCCTGGGTGTTGGGCGTGTGACCGATGGCGACGAAGAGACCCTGCGTCGCGAAATCGCTCACGGCGTCAGTCTTCAGGTTGCGGATCTTGAGGGACGTGATGCCGCCCTCTTTCGTGCCGATGACCTCATCCACCGTCGTGTCGAGAATGAATTCGATCTTCGCATTGCCGCGGGCGCGGTCCTGCATGATCTTCGACGCGCGCAGTTCGTCGCGGCGATGGATGACCGTCACTTTCGAGGCGAACTTCGTTAGGAACGTCGCCTCCTCCATCGCCGAGTCGCCGCCACCCACCACGACGATCTCCTTGTTCTTGAAGAAGAATCCGTCGCACGTGGCGCAGTACGAGACACCGAAACCCTGCAACGCTTTTTCGCTCGGCAGTCCGATCTGCATCGCCGAAGCGCCCGCGGCGATGATCAGCGCCTGGCATTCGTACTCGTGCGAATCCGTCGTGATCACCAGCGGGTGGCCGGTGAGCTTCACACTCTCCACCTGTTCCATCTTGAACGCAGCGCCGAAGCGCTCCGCCTGCTGGCGCATCAGGTCCATCAACTTCGGCCCGAGGATCCCTTCCGGAAATCCCGGATAGTTCTCGACGTCCGTGGTGATGGTGAGCTGTCCGCCGGGCTGCAGGCCCTCCAGGACAAGCGGAGCAAGGTTGGCGCGGGAGAGATAGATCGCCGCGGTACATCCGGCCGGGCCGGAGCCGATGACGATGACTTTGTAATCCTTGATTCGTTCCATGGGGCGCGCATTCTATCGCGCGGGAGGCGCGTGTCACCTCAGGCTACTTGCGCGTCTTGAGCGCGTCGCCGCGCTGGATTTCACTGAACGGGCAACGTGTTGCTGCCCGGCAAGAACCGAATGATCACGAGACTGTCCGAAGTCTGGCCCGACGTCCAGCGCATCGCCCGCGCCAACGGCGTCATCCGCCTCGGCGCCAGCGACATCACGGATGAACACCGCGCGCTGTTCGACGAGTGGCTCGACCGCGGACACCACGGCACGATGCACTATCTTGCCCGCACGCGCGACGTGCGGCGCGATCCTCTCGCACGCTTCCCATGGGCGAAGTCGGCGATCGTGATCCTCGTGCCGTACGCATCGGCACGTCCCGAGGCGCCCCAGAATGCCCTCTCCCACTTCATCGCCCGCTACGCCCTCGGCGACGACTATCACGACGTGCTCGATCAGATCCTTCGCCAGATCGAGCCGGTCGTTGCACCGTACGGAAAAACGTGGCGCTACGTCGATACCGGACCGCTGTCCGACCGCGCTCTGGCCACCCAAGCAGGCCTCGGCTGGATCGCCAAGAACGCTATGCTGATCAACGAAGCGATCGGCTCGTACACCTTCATCGGCACGCTACTCACATCACTCGAAAACGATCTCGTCCCCGATTCGGTCGCCGACCGCTGTGGCACCTGCGCGCGCTGCATCGACGCCTGCCCAACCGACGCGATCCTCCCCAACCGCACCGTCGCGTCGGAACAGTGCATCAGCTACGCGACCATCGAGCACCGCGGCGATCTGCCCGATCTCCCCCTCGCTGGCAACGCCTTCGGATGCGACATCTGCCAGGAAGTCTGCCCGTGGAACAACGAGCCCGCCGCCACCCATCCCGCCTTCGAGCCTCGGGATGCGTACCGCGCAACGCCGGTCACCGATCTGCTGCGCTATGAGCAGGCCGACTTTTCATCGCTGTTTCGCAAGAGCGCAATCAAGCGCGCCAAGTTGGCAGGCATGCAACGGAACGTCGCTGCGTTGACAGAGTCGGAAAGCCGAGGGATGCTGAAGGCATGACGAAGGATGACAAGCCGCCCGCTCAAACCGGCGATCCCCGCTTCAAGGAGACGGACGACGACTCTTGGGTCCGATTGCCTGATCCTGCGCTCGGACGGCTCGGCGATTGGACGCCTCCGTCGCTTCATCTCGATTGGGATCCTGTACCCGACCTCGTTGCCGAGCGGGATCGGTACAGATGCGGAGGAGTAACCATGACGAAAGACATCACTGTGCAGGAATTGCAGGAGCACTTTGCTGATCACTTCGATGAAGTGCGGCGAGGTATCACGTTGCGGCTGATGGATGAAGGTAATGTCGTCGCCCAAATTTCGCCCACACAGACCAAACCGCGCGAAACGAAGCTGAGCGAGACTCCCGAGGACATGATCTATCGTCGGGCGCGCGGCTCTCTGGCTGACTTCGTTCCGCCACCACCCATCGAGTCTGATGTCGACATTGTAGCGGTGCTCAGGGAAGACCGAGACACGCGTTGAAGCAGTACGTCGACTCCTCTGTCATATTGCGCGTAGTGCTCAAGGCACATGACGCGCTACGTGAATGGGACACGCTGCGCGAAGCGTCGTCCAGCGTATTGCTACAGGTCGAATGCCTTCGGACACTCGATCGACATCAAACGTCGGGGGAAATGCGATCAGCGGAGGTCCCGCGTAGTTACGCAGCCCTTCACGAAGCGATGAGCAGAATCGAGCTTCTAAAGCTTGACGAGAAGATCCTCGAAAATGCGGGTGGTCCGTTCGGCCTTCCCCTGAAGACTCTGGATGCCATTCATCTCGTCACAGCGATCGCGTGGCGCGAACGCATCAATGATGACATTACCTTCGTGACCCACGACTTACAGCTCGCTACCGCGGCAGCCGCGTATCACTTCCCCGTCCTCGGAACCGTCCTCGGCGCCTAAGGCAGCTCGAATGTCCGGCCGATGATCGACGGATCGATGGAGCGGTCGAGGTACTCCCACACCGCCAGCGCGTCGGGGTGATCGGCGATGGCGGGGGCGGCGGCGCGCGTGGCGGGATCGCTGATCGTCAGGCGCGCGCGGCGGTACCAATGCATCGCCTCATCAGGATTGAGGCGCAGCTCTTCGCGCACGCACTGAATCAACACGTACTGCTCCGTTGGAACGCCCGCGGTCTCGACCGACTTGTACGACGGCGCCAGCTGCCGGGCGCGGGCGCGGATGACTTTCAGCTTGAGACCGAGGGAGATCGTATCGAGGGAGGCGCGTCCGTCCTGGCAGAGTTGCCCGATGGCGAGGCGCAGCAACTCGGGCTTCTCATCGATGAACAGGCCGTTGCGAAACGTCGATGGATCGACAGACTTCATCGCCGACCACGCCACCTTCGCATTCACGGAAACGCTCAGATCTGCGCCGGGCACAGCAAAGGAGAGCACTCCCACGCTGTCGGCAGCAAGCCGCCTCATGCTCTCGATTCGCGCTCCGCGGGCCGACAGATTCTCGATCAGGACCGGCTCCGCCTTCCATGTTCCCTCGATCGGCGCCAGCACGTCGAAGCGGTCCGTTGAGCGCATCTCCTCGATGCGTGTCGTCCGCTTCGAAGTCCGCAAATGCGCGAGCACGCCGTCGATCAGCGCCGCATCGGCGTAGGTTCGCAGGCCGGAGACGAAATGCGCCTTCCCTGATGAATCGGGTTTCGTCCAGACGACGACCGCCTCGATGTTCAACGTTTGAGGCCGCCCTTCAACCAACAACTGAAGCACCGATTTCTGGCCCATCTCCACCGGATGCGTATGACGAAAGCGTGCGCCTTTCAGGGAGATGTCGGTGACGGAAACGGCATTCCCGCCGAATTGCGCCGCGAGCGGCGGATCGAGCAGGAAACGCTCGGCAGTTCGTAGATTTCGAGTCGCGGCTTCGTACATGGTCGAGGGATTGGACGAACGGTGACGGTATAGCACGCCCAAGGGCTCCCTTGTGAGCCCCGTCACGTCATAATGCGTCACGATGCGTCGCTACGACATCATCACCTTCGATTGCTATGGCACGCTGATCGACTGGGAGTCAGGGATCGCGAATGCCTTCCTTCAGGCGGCCGCCGCGCAGGGGCAATCTCTCCGCCGCGAGGACATTCTCCGCGAGTATGCGAACACCGAGCGCCACGTCCAAGCGGCGGGCTACCGCAGCTACCGCGACGTGCTGCACGACACCGCCTCGCGCATCGCTATCGCCCTCGGGTGGCCGCTCGCCTACGACGATGCCAGCTTCCTCGCCGCCAGTCTGCCGTCATGGAAACCGTTCCCCGACACGAATCCGGCGCTCGAGCGTCTGGTGGCCGCGGGATACCGGCTCGGCATTCTCTCGAACATCGACGACGACCTGATCGCCGCCACGCGCAAACACTTCACCGTCGATTTCGACCTGGTCATCACCGCGCAGCAGATGCGCTCGTACAAGCCTGGTCACGCGCACTTCCTGGCTGCGAAGGAGCGCATCGGCGGCGCGCGCTGGCTGCACGCCGCCGAGAGCAACTTTCACGACATCGTGCCGGCGAATGCGTTGGGGATCGACACAGCCTGGATCAACCGGCTGCAGCAACAGCCTCTCGCCGGCGGCATACCGACGTTCACGCTCAACAACCTGACCGAGCTCGCCGACACGGTCATCTGATCAGAAGCGCCAGCCGAGGCCGACGGAAAGGCGGCGCGAGCTCCCTTCGTCGAAGTCCCCGTCGTGAACTCGGATGCCGGTTGGTTGCACATCCGGCTTCCGCCGATTGAAAAGCTCTCGTGCCTCCAGATCGATGCCAAGGTGCGGCGTGATCGCGAAGGTCAATCCTCCGGCAAGCTCGGGGCGCCAGTTGTCGTGGCCGGCAACGCGAATGTAACGCACGCCGGCGCCGAGGAACGGCCGCACCAAAGAACTGCCAAAGTGAAAGCGCGCCGTTCCATCAACCGGATGAATGCGTTCGAATTCTGCGAACGGAATCCCTGCGGCGGTGAACGTTGTGATCACGGTCTGCTCGGACGAGACGGCCATCTGCCAGGACAGATTGCTCTTCGCAAAGTATTCGATCGCCCCGCCATAGGCTCGAGGGGACCCCGGATAAAGGCCAGGCGTATCGGCCGGGTTGACGAGGAACGCGGAAAGGCGGAACGATTCAGCGTTCTGTGCGAATGTGGTTGTAGCTGTCAGCAGCAGGACAAGGGAACCGACTACGAGAAGTTGTCTCATCGAAAAAATCCTCCATACAGTGAGACGCAGGCAGAAAACGAAGGTTACTCACTCAGAAGCGAAGGCTCAGTCCTGCCGACGCGTGGAGCCTTGCATCTGCGCCAATATCCCTGCTGCTTCCGAGAATCTGCCTTGCATCGAAACGGAGGCCCAGCCTTGGATTGAACTGGAAGATGATGCCGCCGGTAATCTCAGGATCGGTCGAGCGTCTCGAGAAACGGTTATCGCCGAGTGGGCCGATGACGCGAACGGAATCGCTCACGTAGCGCGCACCAACACCCAGGTACGGCTTCCAACGGCTGTCGGTGAAGAAATGGTACGAGGCAGTGGCGTCGATCGGATAGATGCGGTTCGAGTAGGTTGTAGTCGTCGGAAAACCCTCCAGAGGATATGTCGTGAAGGAGCTACCGGTGCGCTGGCTTGTCACGGCCAGCTCTCCAGAGAACCGGTCGTTGAACATGTGGCTGAGCGCCAGACCGAAGTCGGCTCCGCCCCAGGTTCCGCTCGATTCCGACCACCCAAAGCCTCCGTCCGACACGAACAGAGTCACCGCATTCGGCCGATTGGGCTGTTGCGCATACAACGGCGCGACGACGAACAACAACGAAACCATCACCATCCTGGCGTTACGCATGTTTCCTCCCATGGTTTGTTACCTCCACACAATTAGACGGGGGCTGTTCGTGAAGGTTACAAATCACATCCGCTCCACGATCATCGCCGCTGCCTCGCCGCCGCCGATGCAGATCGCGACCATTCCGCGCTTCACGTTCCGGCTCTCCATGGCGTGCAGCAGCGTGACGAGAATGCGCGAGCCACTGGAACCGATCGGATGGCCGAGCGCCACCGCGCCGCCGAAGACGTTCATCTTCTCGTGCGGAATGCTGGCGTCTTTCATCGCCGCCATCGCCACGACCGCGAAGGCTTCGTTCACTTCAAACAGGTCGATATCGCCGACGCTCATGCCGGCGCGTTTGAGGACGATGTCGATTGCCTTCGCCGGCGCGGTCGTGAACCACTCCGGCTCCTGCGCCGCCGTGGCCTGGGCGATGATGCGGGCGATCGGCTTGCGGCCGTGCTTCTGCGCCCAATCCGCTGACGAAATGATGAGTGCCGAGGCGCCGTCGTTGATCTTGGATGCGTTCGCGGCGGTCACCGTGCCACCCTCCTTCTGGAACGCGGGCTTGAGCGATCCCATCTTGTCGAGTGGCGCCGCGAACGGCTCTTCGTCGTCACAAACAATCGTGGTCCCCTTCTTCGATTGCAACTCGACGACTGCGATCTCCTTCTTGAACTGGCCGCTTTTCACGGCCTCCTGCGCGCGGCGGTACGATTCGCGGGAAAAGTCGTCTTGCGCTTCGCGCGAGAACGCGTACTTCGCCGCGCAGAGCTCCGCGCAGTTGCCCATGTGCTTGTCGCCGTACGGATCCCAGAGTCCGTCGTGGATCATGAGGTCGACAAGCTTGCCGTTGCCCATGCGATAACCGCTACGCGCTTGCGGCAGAGCGTACGGCGCGTTCGACATCGACTCCATCCCGCCCGCGACCGCGACTTCGTACTCATCGCAGCGAATGTCGTTTGCCGCGTACATGACGGCCTTGAGTCCCGAGCCGCAGACCTTGTTGACGGTGACCGCGCCCGCGCTGACCGGAATGCCTGCGCCGATGCCTGCTTGCCGCGCCGGCGCCTGGCCGATTGCCGCCTGCAGGACGTTACCCATGATCACTTGTTCGATCTGGTCCGCCGTCACGCCGGCTCTCTCGAGCGCGCCCTTGATGGCGATCGACCCGAGCTTCGGCGCGGTAAGCGACGAGAGTGTTCCCTGAAACGATCCGATCGGCGTCCGTGCGCCGCCGAGGATAACGATGTCTTTCATTGAATCTCCTTGAGTTGCGGACGCGTTGTTGCCTACCCGGCGTCGCGGCTACGGACCTCGGTGATCAGAGCAGGCGTTGCGCATACCACAGCTGCGCAGCTAGTTTAATGCCGCTCGCCACACCTGCCTTGGCTGGGGTGGCCAAGAGTGGAACAGAACTGTTGCGCTCGCTATCTGTCACGTCTATACTGCTGTCAATCCATCTCAACCGAGCGGGATGATTGCAGGCCGCAGCGCCTGATCTGACGGACACGTGCGTGGAGGTTTATCATCGGATCGATTTTTATCAGTCATCGCGGCTCGGATGCCGACTTGGCAGCCAGCCTCGCGAGTGTTTTGAGGGCGGCCGGTCACGACGTATGGCTCGACGAATGGAACATCGCTCCTGGCGATTCGATCGTTGAACGAATCGATACAGGCCTCACGACGGCGGTCGACGTTATCGTCTGTTTTTCCGCGACCGGCGAGAATTCACCTTGGATGTCGCGGGAGTGGATGTCGGCATTGGCTAGAAAGCTAAATGGTATCCAGCTGCGCATCATCCCCGTTAAATTCGCGCCGTCCTCAGGACCGGCGATCTTGGCCGACATCAAGGCGATCGACCTTTTCACCGATTGGGATATGGGTCTCCAGCAGTTGCTGGATACCCTGAAGTGACTTTTTTGTTCAGACAAATTTTCGTCTAGGAGAACCAATGAAAGGTGCTCTGGAACAAGCGCTGACGTCAACGTTGTACCGTATTCTTGAGCTCGAACCGATAATCACGCTGAATGAGGCCCGGGAGCGGATGCTTCAGGTGATACACGCTGCCGGAATGGCGAAGCTGGATGAGACTTCTCTCAGGGATACCGTCGAATCCGCTGCCACCCGGTACAAGAGATTTGGCGTTCTCAACCCAAAATGGATGGCCGCGCATAAGTTCTATCCACACTTCTTTCTGGTCAACTCCCAGCCGGGCTCCCTGCAACGACTTACCGAAGAAACCGGCGCAAAAAACGACGGCATGTCGCAGTACATCCTGTACGGCGAATGGGATTCGCTGATCATCCTGTATGGCACAGACCAAGAGGCGCAAGACCAACTAGCTGCCCTATCGTCGTCTTATTATCAGCCCACATACTTTGCGGCTCGCGAAGTGCCCCTGCTGTATCGGTATCGCGCAACGGAATACAGCTTACCGGCGTCTCAAGTGCCCGACGAAACCGTCAATGCCATCGCCTTGGATTATGACAACGACTCCGATCGAGAGACCAGGGTATTGCTCGAGAAGTCGCACATCCTCCTGGGGCCCACGTGGAAGAGCGAAGATAACCTCTTCGAGCGGATACAGGCATGGGTCGGGATCAGAATCGCCGGGCATCAGGTGCTTAAGGGATCGGAAGTTCTGAAAAGCCTGGAGGAGGACGAATCCCTTCAAACGACATTGGTTCATTTCTTTGAGACCACTCAGCACCCATTCCAATACTTTGCAAAGCTGATCTGCAGCTCGATGGAAGAACTGGACCGCGCTACAAACGCGATCGGTTACGCTCGTATCGGACAGGTTCGGATGGAGGGAACCACACTCGTCGTCACACGGGGAACGGACACGATACCGATCATCCGGCGCTCGAAGATTCGGCGGTTAGCCGCGCCAATAGTCGATGACTTGGAAATGGCGGCGCGTGACTCCGTGGGAAAACTGGGCGAAGACGCTGTCGATGAGTTCAACCGCCTTAACGTTGACGGCAAGCTTCAGGTGCTGTCTGCAATGCGGGACCTTGCCGCGGTGACGGAGAAACGGAATTGGGACGATGAAAAAGCCGCGCGAATTGAGAAAGCGACCGAGGCGTTTATCCGCGCTATCATATCCAGCTCCAGCGGAGCAGGAATCACCGGGGCAATCATGGAGGCGGCGGCCAGCGTTGAGGGGCAGGCGAAGCGGCTTGTACGAGTAATCGCGGAAAAACAATACGGGCGCGATACCGCCAAGATCCAAAAAGAATTACGATTGGCATCCAAAGACCTGACGCTGCTATCGCTGGGTAAAGCGGTGACTGCGCTGGAGGTAGTGAAGAAACACGCCGACTTTACGTTCGCCGATGAACTGCTTGACACGAAGTGGATGGAACGAGCACACACATTTGCGGAGCAGCGCAATGAATGGGCTCATGACGATGTCGATGACCGTTGGCCGATGTACAAGATCGAGCGGGCAAAAGGTGATCTGATCGAAGCCATCGAGCTCACGCGCTGGCTCAGCGAGATCACCAGCAAACTCCCGGCACCAGTCTCCGGACCGGCCGCCAAGAAGCAACTCGCGATTCCGCCAAAGCGGGAAGGGCGAGAGCCGGGAGTGTTTGTCAGTCACACGAGCAGCGACAAACGCTTTGCGGAGAGGCTCGCGATCGCGCTGAGAGCGATTGGCTACAACGTCTGGTATGCGGATTGGGCAATTGAGCCCGGCGATTCCATTATCGAGAAAATCGAGGCCGGACTAGCCGAACACGATACACTCCTGATCCTCTTGAGCCCGGCTTCGATCAAGTCAGAATGGGTGAAGCGTGAACTGAACTCCGCGATCATGGCTCAACTCAACGGCCACGATGTTAAGGTAATCCCCCTGCTGGTTGAGGATTGCGAAATCCCGCCAACGCTGTCAGCGGTCAAATACATTGATGTGCGGCCCGGATTTCAAGCGGCATTCATTGAGTTGATGAGTACCTTGGAACGGCGCTGGAGAGACAATCCACCGTCTACCAAATAGGCTTGGCAGCGCGCTATCTGCTCGAGTGAGAACCTAGAGTGCCTTGCCACCGAGAGGTGTATTCGTCGCAGGCCCGTTAGTCGAGTATGCGCCGTACCAGCGTCTTCTTCCCTGCCGTACCGAGCCGAACTCGCCGAGCTTCGGCACCGCACCCGGTACCTGATCGAGAACCGCGATTCGTTCGACCGCTCTCCGGATGACCCCTTCCGAGATCGACGTCGCCCTATCGGCTCGTCCTGCTTCCGAGACACTTGATATGATCCCCCCGATAGGAGTCCTTAATGTCAATTTCCGCCATCACGGACCGGCGCGTCCACATCCAGCCCGGCGATGTCCACAACGTCCTCTCGCGGCACATGCACGCCGACGGCTACGAAGTCGTCATGGATCTGCCCCGCTCGAAAGGCTCGTGGCTCTTCGATGCCCGCCGCGGCCGCTCCGTCCTCGATTTCTTCACCAACTTTGCTTCCTGCCCGATCGGCTACAACCATCCGCGGCTGGACAATCCCGAGTTCCGCGACCGTATCGCCACCGTCGCGATCAACAAGCCGGCGAACTCGGACATCTACACGACGTACATGGCGGAGTTCGTCGAGACGTTCGCGCGCCTGGCCGTCCCCCCATCCCTGAACAAGCACATGTTCTTCATCGAAGGAGGCGCCCTCGGCATCGAGAACGCGGTCAAGTCGGCGATCGACTGGAAGATCCGCAAGAACCTGCGCAAGGGTATCGAGGGCCGCGGCACGCAGATCATGCATCTGCGTGAAGCATTTCACGGACGCACAGGCTACACGCTGTCGCTGACGAATACCGCCGATCCGCGCAAGACCCAGTACTTCCCGAAGTTCGACTGGCCGCGCATCGACAATCCGAAGTTGCGTTTTCCAATCGACGATGATGTCGAGCAGCGCGAACAGGCTTCCCTCGCGCAGGCGAAACAGTTCCTCGCCGACCGCAAGGACGACATCGCCGCCTTCATCATGGAGCCGATCCAGGGCGAAGGGGGCGACAACCATTTTCGTCCCGAGTACTTCCGCGCCGTGCGCCAGCTCTGCGACGAGAACGACATGCTCCTCATCTTCGACGAGGTGCAATCGGGCGTCGGCCTGACCGGCAAGATGTGGGCGTTCCAGCACTACGGCATCGAGCCGGACATGTTCTGCTTCGGCAAGAAGACGCAGGTTTGCGGATTCGCGGCGGGCGACCGTCTCTTCGACATCGACGACAACGTCTTCGCAGTCAGCTCGCGCATCAACTCGACATGGGGCGGCAACCTCACCGACATGGTCCGCTCGCAGCGCTACTTCGAGGTCATCGATGAGGAAGGGCTCGTCGAGAATGCGGCAGTCGTCGGCGCGTACTTCAAGAGCGAACTGCAGCGCTTCGCCGAGGAGTTCCCTGATATGGTTTCCAACGTTCGCGGCCGCGGGCTGATGACTGCGTTCGACCTACCCAGTGCCGAGATCCGCGACGCCGCGCTGAAGTCGTTCCTCGCCAACGACGTGATGGCGCTCTCGTCCGGCAGTCGCTCTGCGCGATTCCGTCCGCCTCTGAATCTCTCGCAGGACGAAGCAGCGGAGGGCATCAAGCGGATGGAAAAGGCGCTGCAGGGGCTGGCCTGATGATTGGCTCGCTGGGTTGCCCCGAACTGATCATCATCGGCGCGATCGGGCTCACCTTCCCGGCGGCAATCTTCGCGCTTGGCTTCTTCCTCGGCCAGCGCTCGGCGCGACGGGACACAAACGTCACACCGGCGGACGCAACGTCCGGGCCGCCGCACGTATAGTCAACGAATGAATCACGAGCGACTCAACCGGCGCGACTGGCTTCTCATCGCCGCCTGCCTCGCCATTGCTGCCGTCTCGATCTTCGTCGTCCTCAACTGGTTCAGTGCTGCGTTCCCCGAGGCGTCGATCGAGTTTCGGTACGACCGCGACTCATCGCAACCGCTCGCCATGCGCGTCGTCGCTGCGCAGCAGATCGACACGCGCGGCATGAAGCACAGCGCGACGTTCGACTCCGACGAGGAGGCGCGCATCTTTCTCGAGCGCTCGGTCGGCCTGAAGAAAGCGAACGAGATCTTCAAGCGCGACGTGCGTCTCTGGTCGTGGTCGCATCGCTGGTTCCGGCCATTGCAGGAGGAAGAGATCCGCGTCGCGATCGCGCCGACCGGCGAAGTGACCGGCTTCAGCGATCGCATCCCCGAGGATCGCGCCATCGCCTCTCCTGACGTCGCTGGCGCGCGCCGCATCGCCGAGGGGTTCTTGTCGAGCGTTCACGCCAACCTCGGCGATCTTCAGCTCGTTTCGCAAAGCGAGCGTCGCCTGCCCCACCGGATGCAGCGCATTTTCACGTGGGAATCGCGCACCGTTCATCCTGCCGGCGCGCCGTATCGAACCGTCGTCACGGTCGACGGCAACCGCATTCGCAGTTTCTCTACCCGCGTCAAGGTCCCCGAGGATTGGCAGCGGTCGTATCGCGAGCTGCGCTCGAAAAACCAGCTCGCCGGCAACGTCGACACCGTCTTCTTCATCATCACCGGCATCTGCATCGTGGCGGTGTTCGTCACGCGCCTGATACGAGGCGACCTGCGCCTCCGTCTCCTCCTCGGCATCGGAATCGCGGCCATCGTTCTCGTCACCGGTACGACGCTGAATTCGTGGCCGAGCGCGCTGGCCGGCTACGACACGACGAATTCCTATCCCGCGTTCCTGGCGCAATTCGCGTTCGGCGCAATCCTGCAGGGCGTCGGCGTGGCGATGTTGCTCGTCGTCATTGTCGGCGCGGGCGAGGTGATGTTCCGCGGCCGCTTTCCGGAAAAACTCTGCTTCGCGCGGATCTGGACTCCGCGCGCTCTCACGTCGAAGCGCGTCTTCCTCTCGTTCATCATCGGCTACACGCTGGTGGCGTTCTTCATGTGCTACCAGACGGCGTTCTATTTGATTGCCGACAAGTTCGGCGCGTGGGCGCCCGCCGAGGTGCCGTACGACGACATGCTCAACACGGCGTTCCCGTGGATCGCCGTGCTCTTCGCCGGATTCTTCCCCGCGCTCAGCGAAGAGTTCATGTCGCGCGCGTTCTCGATTCCGTTCTTCGAGAAGGTTCTGCGGTCGCGAGTGGCCGCGATCGTTGCCGCCGGATTCATCTGGGGATTCGGCCACGCCACGTATCCGAATCAGCCGTTCTACATCCGCGGCGTCGAAGTCGGTCTCGCGGGCGTCCTGATCGGATTCCTGATGATGCGCTTCGGGATCCTGCCGCTGCTGATCTGGCATTACACGGTCGACGCGCTCTACACGGCGATGCTGTTGCTGCGCTCCGGCAATCGCTACTACGTCATCTCCGGCGGTCTGGCCAGCCTCGTCTTCGCGATCCCGATGCTGATCTCGATCGCGCTCTACATGAAGAACCGAGGCTTCGTCCCGGATGACGATCTCTCAAATGAGACGCTGGCGCTGAAACCTGTTCCTGAGCGTCCCGAAGTCACGGTAGGACCAGCGTTCACGTTCCCGGCCATGCCGGTGACGCGCGGCAAACTCCTCGCGTGCATCGTCATCGTGTTGCTGGCAGCCGGCGCAATCGCTCTGCACCTTCCTTCGATCGACGACGCGGTCGACTACCGCATCACGAAAGAAGATGCGAAACGCATCGCCTCACGCATCGGGCCACCGCCCGCCGCAGCCATGCGCACGATTGCGACGCCGGTGGAAGGCTTCCGTTCGTGGGAGCGCGACTCGCCGCGCGAAGATGGAGGCACGCCGGGCGGCTACGATGGGCTGGCCGTCGATTACATCCTGCGCAACGGGATGAAGGTCCCTGCGTTCGTCAGCGTGATGAAGACGAAGATCCCGACGGCGACGTGGATGGTGCGCTCGTTTGCGCCGCAGGTGAAGGACGAGTACTTCATCGAAGTCGATCCGCGCACGTCGCGCGTGACCGGCTATCACAAGTATCAGGATGAGCGCCGCGCCGGACCACGCCTCGAGCAGCCGCAGGCGCTGGCGATCGCGCAAGGCGCGTTTGCGCAGTACAGCGAAGATCCTCGGACTTTCGATCTGAAAGAAGCGTTGAGCTATCAGCAGCAGAACCGCCGCGACTGGCTCTTCCACTTCCAGGAGAAGCAGCCGCTCGCCGCCGACGCCTGGCGGCGCATCAGCGTGCGCGTGGCGGGCGCGGACGTCACGGAATTCACGACCACGGTGAAGGTGCCGGACAGCGTCTACCGCGAGCCGACGACGCTGCTCAACATCATCTTCACGATCACGCGCATCGTCGGAGGGTTGGCGATTCTGTCGCTGATCGTGGCCGGCTTCGTGATCGCGCTCCGCAGGCAGCGCTTCCCGTGGCAACGCGCGCTGCGCTGGACGCTGGCGCTGGCGATCATTCCGTTCATCTCATTCTTTGCGCGCTGGGAGTCGACGCTGTTCGGATACAACACGTCGATCCGCTGGGAGACGTTCATCAGCGGACAAGTGATCGACGTCGTGCGCAATGTCGGCCTGCAGTTGGGGTTGGTGTTCCTGGCCGTCGCCGCGCTCGCGGCCGCGTATCCACAAGCGTTCCATCTCGCGCGGCGCGATGCTCGTGCCGCGCTTGGCCGCTCGGCCGTGGTTGCCGCGCTGACGGCAATCGGAATCGCTGCCCTCTTCCGCATCGGCGAGCAGGCGCTGGCTCTTCGCTTCCCGTCGCTGGCGGCGATGCAGTCGTTCAACGTTCCCGACGCCGTCGCCCTGCCACTCCCCGCCCTCCTCGGCATCCTTGCTGCGATTCTGCGCACGCTCATCTTCTGCGCGGTCTTCGGTCTGTTCCTGCTGGCGCTGCGCGGCTTCCGGTCGAAGGCATGGCTCCCGCCAACGATCGGAATCGCGGCGCTCTTCTTCGCCACGCTCGACTCGTCCGCGAACCTGAAACAGACACCGCTGATGCTCGTGACCGCCGCGGCGACGGCCATCCTCGCCTTCGTCGTGATCCGCTACGTGCTCGGCGCGAACCTGCTCGCCTATCCGCTGACGATCGCGGTAGCGCTGCTCGCCGGAAACGGCGCGGATCTGCTGCAGAACCATCGCGCGGATCTGCGGGTCAACGGGATCGTGGAAATCGCTGTTGCGGTGGGGTTGCTCATCTGGGCTGCGTTGCCCTCGGACGGATCGGTCGGATCGGTCGAATCAGTCGGATCCGGATCGGTCGGATCCGACAGATCGGCCGGATCCGTCGAATCCGTCCCGGTCTCGGAGTCGTAGAGAGGGCATGCTCAACGACTACCACTTCATCACCCGCTGGCGCGTTCGCGGAACGGTCAAAGAAGTCATCGACATCCTCGGCAACGCCGAAGATCTCCCGCGCTGGTGGCCCTCGGTTTACATCGAAGTGAAGAAGCGCGGCGACGTCGTCGAGCTCTTCACCAAAGGCTGGCTCCCCTACACGTTGCGCTGGAGCTTCCGAGTCACCGAAACCCGCCCCGACGGATTCGTTATCCAAGCCTTCGGCGATTTCGCCGGCCACGGCGAGTGGCTGCTGACGCAGGATGGCGACGACGTCACCATCATCTACGACTGGCGCATCACCGCCGAGAAACCGCTACTGAAACTCTTCTCCCCGATCCTCAAACCGATCTTCGGCGCCAATCACCGCTGGGCCATGGCCCGCGGCGAAGAGAGCCTTAGAATTGAGCTCGCGCGGCGGCACGGCGAACCGCACGAAGACCCACCGAAGGCGACGTTCCGACCGAGGAAGAGCGCATGAAATACGCCGAGAAACTGGCCCTGTACGAGAAGCTGATAGCAACCAGGAGAGTCCGGCGCAAGGGCGACAAGATGCCCCACACGTCGCTGAAGGGCAACGTGTACAGCCTCCTCACCAAAGAAGGGACGCTCCTCCTCCGCCTCGACCCCGATTCTCGGGCCGCACTCTTCGAGAAGTACGAAAGCGAGTTCGCCGAGCAATACAGCGCAGAAATGACAGAGTACGTCGGGGTCCCCGACGCGCTCCTGGCGAATGGGGACGAACTGCAGAAGTACTTCGACCTGAGCTACGCCTACGCGTCGAAGGCGAAACGTCCGAAAAAGAAGAAGAAGTGATGTTGGGCAGTCTTCGCGTCTTCGCGTGATCGTTTCCCAGATCGTGCCCTCAAAACAGGACACTCTCAAGTTCGCCGTCCCTTCGCGTCTTCGCGGCTTCGCGTGAGACAGCGTTAACTTACATCCGATCAGTAGGTTACGATAGCAAACGTCACAGCTCCAGGCTCCCAAAAATACCTCGGAAGTCGAGATATTTATCTTCGAGGTCGAGATATTCATCTTCGAGGTCGAGATATTCATCTTCGAGGCCGAGGTATTCATCTTCGAGGCCGAGGTATCTACCTTCGAGGCCGAGGTATTTATCTTCGAGGCTGAGGTATCTACCTTCGGGGGTCGAGGTATTTACCTTCGAGGCCGAGGTATCTACCTTCGAGTCCCAAGGTATTTACCTCGGATGGCGAGGTATCTACCTCGGACGTGAACCTTTGCATCTCCGAGGTCGAGGTGCTGTCCATCAGAAGCCGGGTGACCGCGTCCCCAGAGAGCTCCGTAACCTTCCGAAATCCGTTACGTCACAAGAACTGGATCACCACAGATGTGAGCCCGGCCGGCAGCGCATCCCCTGCCGGACGCGGGACCAGTCGATGTAGACGTTCAACAGTAGTCTCGGAGGTACCCCCATGACCGACCAACCAGGAAACCCCAACAACCCCAACGACCCGACCACACCGCCCCCTGACCAATCCCCGGAGGAACTGGCCGCCAAACTGACCGCGCTTCTCGATCAGTTCGAAAGCCAGGTTCCGGGATTCCAACCTCACAACAGCGCTGAGATTCGCCGCGTGTCCAACGCTGCCCGCTACGGTAAGGAGCTGATCCCGCTGATGATCACGGCCGTGACGTCGTTCGCCCCCGCCGCGGAGCGGAAGATATTCGACGTCGAACGCGGAAAGGCGACGCTTCTGGCCGAAGACGCCCTCCGCCCCGTCGCACACCGTCTCTCCGCCCTCCTCGACGGCTTCGCATTCACGCTCGACAGCAACCTCGGCGGCACCAGCACCGAAGCTCTCCATGGCTACGCATGGTTCAAGCATTTTGCGAAAAGCCCCGAGGGCGTCGGTGTCCGTCCATTCCTGGGCAACATGAAGAGCGCGGTCCGCAAGATCATAACCGCAAACCTGTGAAGAAGCCCGCGCCGCCCACGATTCCGCCCGGCGCCCAGGGACTCCTCGCTCCCAACCTCGGCAACCGCAACACCGCCCCCGAAGTCATCGAAGACGATCTCCCCGAGGATTTCCGCAAAGCCCTCGAAGCCGTCAGCGACGACAACGAGGAGTAACAACTTCACGCCTACCTCTCAATCGAGCCCCTTCTCCCCATTGCTTTTCAGATGGGGAGAAGGTGGCCGAAGGCCGGATGAGGGGCCGCGCACTCGTCGAAGTCAGTACACTGGTGCATATGAACGAGATCATCTTTCTCGTCGAGGAAGCTCCCGAAGGCGGATTCACGGCCCGAGCACTCGGCGAATCGATCTTCACGGAAGCGGACGACTTCGCCGCGCTCGAAGACAACGTGCGCGATGCCGTGCGCTGCCACTTCGAGGCGAATGAGATGCCCCACGTCGTGCGGCTCCATTTCACGCGCGAACAGGTCATCGCCGTTTGAGACTGCCGCGCGACTCGTCAGGAGATGAGCTCTGGTCCGCAGGCTGGCTCGGGTCGGCTATTCAGTAACGCGACAGACTGGAAGCCACGTGCGACTAACCAAGCCGCCACCGCCGAGCGAGCACCACGTCACAGTCCCTCGGCACGACACGCTGCGCGTCGGCACACTCGCAGGGATACTGGACGATGTCGCGGCCCACCTCGAGATCACACGCGATAGCTGCTCGCGCGTCTCGGGGCTTGACGAGGTGGTGCCTACCCGCCCGGCGCCAAACGGCAAGGAAGTCGCGGCCAGCTCACGCTTTCGCGGAGATGCCAACGTTTAACTCAATCCTCGCCGCACGAAACGCTCACCTCAGTGCGTCCCGCAAGCTCTGGAGATTCGCGGCTGTGATCGTCGCTCCCGGCGTCGGAGGCACGCCAAATGTTGCGGCCTGCATCCCGATGGCCCCATTCTGTCGAATACTGTTGATGTGTTTCATCAGCCCAGTTGCGGAATCGAAATCACTCGCCGCAACGGCGTGCCCCTGGAGGGCGGACAGTTGTGGGTACTCGCGCGATACCCCCACAGCGTCACAAAGTGCATTCACCGCCTGTTGAAGCTCGATCAAATGCTGAGCCTTCAGCGTGGTCGTACCCGCGATCAACGCTTCGTATCCAACGGAGCTCACGTTCGCGATGTCGTTGTTGCCCGCCGTAGTCGCCAAAGACTCATCCTGAAGGTATGTGGCGCCAGCGACCGAGAGCACACGGTAGACGAGCATCCCTCCGGGGGCTGACGGCGGCGTCTCGCTGAAGGTAAATGTTCCGCTGTTCACCAGCCCCGCTCTCGTCCAGGGTTGACCCGAGACCTTGCGCTGTACTTCGTACTTCTCAGCGCCGGAACCTGACGACCACGTGACTGTCACGCTCGTCGTGCCGTTCGAATCTGCAATTACGTTTGATGGCGCACCTGGATTAGGTACCACGACCGCTATGTCCGTGTCTGCCGAGCCGCAGGAGTTCGTCGCCCGCATCCAATACCCTCGGACCACGCTAACGGCCGGCGCCTGATATGTATTTGACGTCGCGCCAGCAATCGCGATCGACGAGCTGCCAACGGAACCGGCGCCTCCCGTGTCGTAGTGTGCGCCGTTCTTCCAGCTCGCGAGATCAAAGCCCGAGCTCACCTGGTACCACTGGTACGAAACCGTGGAAGTACCGCTTGCCTGCGCTGCGAGAGTCGTCGGCCCAGAGACCGCCGCCGCTTGACTCACAGGTTGCAGGGTGATGTTCACGTCTCCGAGGCGGAGCAGCTTGTTCGGTGTTCCTGTGATGAGCGTCCCGTTGAAATCGTAGGTGTTGAGTGTTGCCGGATCCAACGTCGAGACACTGTTGCTCAGCAGCGCCGCTCTGACCTGCGCTGGCGTGTATGTCGGGTTGCTTTGTAGAATGCGTGCCGCAAATCCAGCGACGATCGGCGCTGACCAGGACGTGCCGCTGGCGAGTCCCATAACGATCGGCGGCGAGGAAGTGAGATTGTATATTGAGTGCAGTCGGGCATCGCGATAGTCTGAGCCGTTGCCTGTCGTCGTAGCAAGGAAGAGATTCTTCGCCGGCGCGAAGAGCGTCACGCAGGGTCCCGCATTGGAGCCGCCGATGAATCCGGCGTAAGCGTTGAGCGATGGGTCTTTCGTGTCTGTAGGCGATACGTTTGAGCACGTATCAGAATCGCCAGCGCCGCAGATCCAACGCGCGTCCCGGACCGGTTTCGTTGCATCGTATGTGGGCTCGACACCTTTTGTTCCGCCGCCGTCCGCCTCCGTGCCACCGGAAGGTATGGCAGGCGCTTCGCTGAGGTTCACGTTCCATGGCCGGTTGATCACCATCGAGCCGCCTACCGTGATGACATCACCCGCGACGTTCGGATCCGGGTTATTTTGTGAGAGCCGGCTCGGACTGGTATCGCAAGCATTGCCGTTCTGATTGTTCGCAGAAGCGATCACGGTGATGTTGTTGGCAAGCAGGCTACGCACTGATGTCTCAATGCTGCCGTTCGTTCCATTGGTCTGGTCCGAGCGCCGGAAGGTGCTCATTGTGACGATAGCATAACTCTTCGGACCCGTATTACCGCTCGACAGTATCCAATTCAATCCATCGATTATCATATTCGTCGTCTGGCTGTTACCATAATCAGACGCTGAGAGCGTTTCCCAAGTCACACCGCCATCCGTAATCGTCGCACCGGCCGCATACGGCCAACCACCTGGGTCCGTTGCCGCCGTTGTTCCACCGCCCGGTGTGATGCAGCGATAGAGGGCGTCATAACCATAGTAACCCTGGGTGTGGAAAATGGTCTTATTTTGCTGGTAAAAGTGACTGGACAGTCGTGCCCTGGAGGAGTACAGATCGCAGCGCGCCGTTTTTATCGGAACGATCGTGACATTTTTCGCAATTCCAACCCGCCTTCCGCCTACCGCCGATGCCACAGCAGTTCCGTGGCTGATATTTCCGACTTCGTTTGCGTAGTTTATTAGCTCCTGCTGGTATTGACTGCTCGGAGGAACCGCAAAACCAAGACACGGGTCGTCGGCAGGCATGTGATCGTTCGTTGCCTCGTCCCCAGTGGCGTTATAGCCGGGCATAACCCTCCCTCCGAACTCCTGATGGTATTTGTTTACGCCCAAATCGACGACGTATACCGTGACGCCCGTACCATCTGTGCAGAAGGAATAACGATTGGTCGGATCGGGATAGTTCTGATCCGCCCGGTCCAGATGCCACAGGCGATTGTCGGTCACGATGTCAAAACCCGTGCAGGTAGTAACCGTAGGATCGCAGGTGACGGGATTGATGTTCGTCTGCTGCGACGCCGAGAGATGCCACTGCGCATTCTCCTCCACATACTTCACGAGCGGATTGTTGCTCAGAGCGCGTGCTCGCGCTTCGGGCATCTCCGCAAAAAAACCCTTGATCGCGTCCTGCCAGATTTTACGCGGCGTAAACTGGTGACTCAACCCTAGATCGCGTGCCACTTGCGGCACTTGATCGGGGAGTATATCGTCGTTCAGGACGACGATGTACTGATCTGGAACCCGGTCTTCGCCAGCGCCACGGTACTTGGGCTCAGGCTTCTGTATGGGTGCTGGCGCCGACGCGTCGAGCTGGCGAAAGAGATACGGCGATCGCCTGGAATCAGCGTCGGCGGACTTAGCATGGAGACACGTCCCCAGTACAATAAGAACGAGACACAGTTTCCGCATTGTGATTCACCTCTGAGGCCCGAGACTCATCTTCCTCACCGCAATCCATAGATTGCCGAGTCATGTTTCATTCAATCGTCGTCGCCGATTGCTCGACGTCTTCTGCAAGCTACCCACGCTTGCCTAGAACAAAACAGGCGGCCCCGGCAAGCGATATTGCGAGAATGGAAAGGCCAACGCCGTCGATGGCTGGAATGGCCGGCGCCACGACAATAGTATGGTGAGAGTCGAGCACGGCGCCGGTGTGCTCATAATTGATATACACGTCGTACGTGTATGTACCCGGAGCGAGGGGTCCAAATTGAGTGCCTTCAGGAACGGTGAACGCCGGTGGGCCAAGGATGCAACCCTGCTGCACAATGTCCGTACGAATGGAGTACGCTGTGACAGACGTGGTGATGATGTCGCCACACCCAGACGAGACGTCGATGATCGCGGTGATCGTGTCCTGAGACGTCGGCGATGCGGGGGTAATCGTGACAGCTCCCTTTGCCTGGAAAGCTACGAGGACGAGCGCCAGCAGAATGTGTGTTTTCACGGTCATGAGTTTACGCCATCACACCGGGCTGAACCGTTGTGTTTCTCTCTTAGCCTCAATTGAGGAGTGTCCGGGGATCGTGCTTCCCTACCCCCTTCAAAAAGAAAGACGGATTCTCGTGCGAATGATGTGGGGAGATGGCGGCGCTGGCACTGACGAAGCAACCGGTGTGATTGGGACGCGCCTTTCCCCGAGGCAGCAAGAGTTAGGTCCCCTGAGCACCGAGCCCGCTTTGGCGACCGCAGTGTTCGCGAAATTTTGTATCCGCCGTCACATCGCTTCGTGACCATCCTCCTCCGAGGCGTGCCCATCTCGCTGCTACCGTCTAACCTGGTTTCAGGGAACGGGGTTCCTTCGACCGTCCTTCGGCACTTCGTGTCCTCCGGCGGCTGAGGATGACGGCGAAGATTTTCGGTGTTGGAGCGAATTGTGAAACTAGGAATTGAAGACTTCGAGTACTCGCATCTGTACGACAACCGCCGTCTGCAGGATCTGGCGCTGGCGTTTGACCGGTTTCTGGAACGGAGCGACGCGGGCCTTTTGCAGCGCTTCGAGTCGTATCGCGTCGGCGTGCAGAGCGGGATCGCAGGCGGGGGGCTGACCAAGCCGGAAGAGTCGGCTCTGCTGATCGCGGTCAGCCGGCCGCTGGGGACGTTTCTGGAGCAGCTTTTCCAGACGGATTCGGCTTCGGTCGTCGCGCGCACGCAGCGGGATGCCGAGGTGGCGCGGTTCAAGAAAGAGTTCGTGGCCAAGCGGGTGGCCAAGGTTCACGACGCCCCGGCTGTCGATTCGCAGCGTGCCATCGACATCCTCGTGCGCACCATCGCTCCCGGACACGAGCACGGTCAGGAGCGCGATCTCGAGTACGCGCTCGCCGTCACCGCCAACCGCCTCCTCGACTTCGAGCGCGAGTATCCGCGCGGCACGAAGACGCCCGCGCCGTCGCCGCAGACGCGCGCCGCGCTCGGGCAGTTGCGCGACGAGCTGCGAACATCCGGCGCGTTCGCGGAAGCCATCGTTTACAAACAGTCGGTCGAGTCACCCGAGGCGATTGCGAGGGAGGCGGCGGCCGTGCATGCCCTCGGCGATCTCCTCGTCGACTGGCTGGCCGCGGAATGGAAGGCTGGACGCTTCGACGAGTGGACATCGTTCCGTTTGCCGAAGCCGATGAACTTCGATCATCTCGTCGAGACGGAGCGTGTCGACGAAAATACGGTGGTTGGCCCGAGCGACGAATATCGCCGCCGCGACGGATTCAAGCTCACCGATGCGCGCATGACCTCGCGCGAGATCACGGACGAGGCCAACTACTGCATCTATTGCCACGAGCGGAAGAAGGATTCCTGCTCGACTGGGTTACTGGATAACGCTGAGCGCATCAAGATCAATCCCCTCGGCGTGCCGCTCGCGGGCTGCCCGCTCGACGAGCGCATCGGCGAGATGAACGCGCTGCGCAAAGACGGCGACTCCATCGCCGCGCTGGCCATCGTCATGATCGACAACCCGATGTGCCCGGGCACCGGCCACCGCATCTGCAACGACTGCATGAAGTCGTGCATCTTCCAGAAGCAGGACCCGGTGAACATCCCGCAGATCGAGACCGGTGCGCTGACGGACGTGCTCTGGCTGCCGTGGGGCTTCGAGATCTATTCGCTGCTGACGCGCTGGAATCCGCTGAACGTGCGGCGGCCGATGGCGCTCCCCTACAACGGCAAGAATATTCTCATTGTCGGTTTGGGACCCGCGGGCTACACACTGGCGCACTACCTGGCCAACGAAGGCTTCGGAGTGGTGGCGATCGATGCGCTGAAGATCGAGCCAATCGATGCAACGTGGTTGCGTCAGCCGATCCGCGACGCGCGCGCGACATTGTGGGAAGAGCTCGACGAGCGCATCCTGGCCGGCTTCGGCGGTGTCTCCGAGTACGGCATCACCGTCCGATGGGACAAGAACTTCCTCAAAGTCATCCGCATCGCCCTGGAGCGCAAGAACAACATCCGCGTCTACGGCGGCGTGCGGTTCGGCGGAACACTGACGATCGAAGACGCCTTCGACAAGCTGGGCTTCGATCACATCGCCATTGCTGCCGGCGCCGGAACGCCGACCATCGTGCGGATGAAGAACAACCTCATTCGCGGCATCCGCAAAGCGAGCGATTTCCTGATGGCGCTGCAGCTCACCGGCGCCGGCAAACAGTCGGCCATGGCCAACCTGCAGGTGCGCCTCCCCGCGCTGGTGATCGGCGGAGGCCTGACCGCGATCGACACGGCGACGGAGCTTTTCGCCTACTACCCGCTGCAGGTGGAGAAGATCCTCACTCGATTCGAGACGCTCTCCGCCGAGATCGGCGAGACGACAGTCCGCAGCGGCTACGACAAAGAGGAACTGCTCATCCTCGATGAGTTTCTCGATCACGGCCGCGCCATCCGCGCCGAGCGTGAGCGGGCTGCGTCCGTTGGCGAGAAGCCCGACTTCATCCCGCTCGTCCGCTCCTGGGGCGGCGTGACGATCGCCTACCGAAAATCGATCGCCGACGCGCCCGCCTACCGCCTCAATCACGAGGAGGTCATCAAGGCGTTCGAGGAAGGGATCGCTTACGCCGAGAGCCTCTCGCCGGTCGAAGCGATCGCCGACGAATTCGGCCACGTGAAGTCGCTCCTCTTCGAAAAACAGATCAACGAAGACGGCCGCTGGAAAGACTCCGGAAACATCATCGAGCTTGCTGCCCGCAGCGTGATGGTGGCCGCGGGAACGAGCCCGAACGTGATCTACGAGAAGGAACATCCGGGCACGTTCAAGCTCGACAAGTACGGACAGTTTTTCCAGAGCTTCGCGGTCTCGGCCGCCGATGCCGGCCCCGAGCTGATCGAAGTCGACGGCAACCGCGAGCTCGGGTTCTTCACGTCGTATCAGCACCCGGCGTCGCGCGAGAAAGTGATCTCGTTCTACGGCGACAACCACCCTCGCTACGCCGGCAACGTCGTCAAGGCGATGGCCTCGGCGAAGGATGGCTATCAACACGTCGCCCGCCTCTTTACACGCGAGCTGATGCAGCTCGATCGGTCCGCCGAGGGGCAGACGGCGCGCGATGAGCAATGGACGGGGTTGCTGCAGACCCTCGACGATGGTCTGCTCGCGGTGGTCGCGCAAGTCAATCGCCTGACGCCGACGATCGTCGAAGTCGTGATCCGCGCACCGTTCGCGGCGCAGCATTTCGAGCCGGGCCAGTTCTTCCGCCTGCAGAACTTCGAAGCGAACGCGCCGTTGATCGATGGTACGCGCCTGACGATGGAAGGGATCGCGCTGACCGGCGCGTGGACCGACCCCGAGCGTGGCCTGCTCTCGCTGATCGTCCTCGAACTCGGCGGCTCGTCGCGCCTTTGCGCGCAGCTCAAACCGGGCGAGCCGGTCGTGGTCATGGGACCAACCGGCGCGCCGACCGAAATCCCGCACAACGAGACCGTTCTCCTCGCCGGCGGCGGCCTCGGCAACGCTGTTCTGTTCTCGATCGCCCGTGCGTTCAAACTCAACGGCTGCAAGGTCGTCTACTTCGCCGGCTACAAGAAGAAGGACGACGTCTTCAAGCGCGATGAGATCGAAGCGGGCACCGATCAGGTGATCTGGTCCGTCGATGCCGGCGATCCGATCGAGCCGCGCCGCCCGCAGGACCGCGGCTTCACCGGTAACATCGTGCAGTCGATGCTGACGTACGCGCAGACGTCGCCGGAATTCGACCTCCGCAACGTGCAGCGCCTGATCGCCATCGGCTCCGACGGGATGATGCGCGCGGTGAAAGACGCGCGGCACGGCGTGCTCGCCCCGTTCCTTAATGACCATCACGTCGGCATCGGCTCGATCAACTCGCCAATGCAATGCATGATGAAACAGGTCTGCGCACAGTGCCTCCAACGCCACGTCGACCCGATCACCGGCAAAGAGTCCTTCATCTTCAGTTGCTTCAATCAGGACCAACCCCTCGACTCCGTCGATTTCACAAACCTGCGCGCACGCCTGCGACAGAACACGGTGGTGGAGAAGATGACGAATCTGTGGCTGACGCGGCTGCTGGCGAAGCAGCAGGCGAAGCCTGCCGAGGTATCATTAACGATGTCGTGAAACAGCGACATCCCGTTGAGCCCGAGGAAGAGGTAGAACTGAGTCCCGACGAGCTCGCGGAGATCAATGCCGGCATTGAAGAAGCCGAACGCGGCGAGGGGATGGATGCGTTCGAGTTCATGCGTCAGCTCCGCGCTGGAACATGGCGAGACCCGAGGTACGATAACGATCATGCGAGGAACATTTTCGAAGGGCCGCATCGAAGTCGATGACCAGTCGTACCCTGACGGAACGACGGTGAATTTCGTGGTCGTTCCGAAGGATGACGAGGAATATGAGCTCACCCCCGAGGAGGAGGATGCTCTTGAGCAGAGCATCGCGGAGATCGAACGAGGCGAGTGTGTGACCGCGGAACAGCTCTTCGCTGAGTTGCGCGCGATACGCTTACGTAACGATGGATGACGACCTGTGGCCCCTCCTCATCTCAGCCCGGGCTCGCCGCGAAATCGCAGAAGCGCAGGAATGGTGGAAGGTTTCACCGCGATAAAGCGCCGAAGCGCCGCAAGCTCTCGAAGACGAATTGAGAGACACTTTCGAGTTGCTGCTGCAGACTCCGCAAATCGGCATTCTTGTCCCGACACGAAAGCAGAAGTTCATGCGGCGCACCTACCTCAAGCGAACGCGGTACTACGTGTACTACCGCAATACCGCGCCCGGAATTGAGATCCTTGCGCTCTGGCACTCCTCCCGCCGCCCGCCCCGCGGTCTGTAAGCGCCGCTTACTCGGCGAGCCACGCCTCGGTGAAGTCGATGTATTCCGGAATCGGCATCGTGTTCAAATCGTTGGCCGAAAAACCATCGGCGAGGCGCGCATCGTAAAACGCTGACGTGAAGTCACTAAACCGATTCCAGATTCGTGTCGCACTATGTATGCGCCGCAGACCGACCGTTTCTACGAACCAATCGCGAACCGCTCTGACGATTCCTTCAGGCTCGTTGCCGTGATGCTTGATATCAATACCGGACAAATCAGAGATCGCTTTACGGAACTCGTGCGGATCCTTCTCGAGCACGAGACAGCGCTTGTCGGTCAAGGGTTCCGCACCGAACAAACGGCAGCCGTACTCAACGCCGAACTCGAACGGCATGTTCATTCGTGAAATCTCGCCGATTTCGCCTGCACGCAGGCGGGAGAGGTCGTGAACGCTGTATCGGCACTCGCGGATCAACGAACAGATCTTATCGATCCGGCTCTCGCCGGAATCGGAACGCTCGGAGGCAATTCGCGGCGTAAACCGCAGATAGAGGATTGTGAAGAGCAGAGGACGCAAGAGGGGCAGATAGTCGCTATCGAAGGGGCAGTTGACGAATACGCTCCGCTCGAATGCGTGCGATTGCTGCTCCACTTACTGTTTCCGAGCGCGCGACGGATGAGGACCGTTCCCGTAGGAACTCTTCTCAGCAACGGTGCCGTCTCGCCGGTGAATGAAAAGATCGACGCGCTCCTTGATACTTCGCGCGCGAGCCCACGATTCGGCTGCTTCTTTAGTTGGGAAACGCTTCAAGGCGCGGATTGCACCCCACTTCTTGACGCTCCATCCTCCGCCCATCGTAGGAAAGACCTGGAGGGAGTTCACGAGCTTGTCCATCGTTGAAAATGATAACACTTCGTGCACCCACGCCCGCGATCGCACCCTCATGTCCAGAAATCTCCAGCGAAGCGCGCAATGACCGCGCCGAGGCGGTCGTGATACGTCACGCCGCGGGAACCGAGGAGATCGTGATCTTGAATCCGTCCGGGTCCTGCACGCGGAACACCCGCGGGCCCCACGGCATATCGGTTGGCTCCGACAAAAGGCTTCCGCCTCGGGCTTTGATCCGGTTCGCGAGCTCGTCAATGTTCTGGTCGGTCGTGATGTGCAGCGAGAATCCCTCGCCCTTGACTCGATCCCAACCTTTGGCTCCATCGTCCTGGCCGATCAGGAGGCGTATCTCGCCTGCTTTCAGCGACACCGCCACCAGCTTCCCTTCGCGCTCGTGGCTCCGATCGACGGTGAATCCCACCACATCCTGATACCAGTCGAGGCTCTTCTGAAGATCCTTCACGGTGAGCGAGGCGGAAATGGTGCGGCCGAGGAAGGGCTGCGGCTCTGTAGTCATGAAGTCACCTGGATTCGATGGCGGATGTCGGAGGTCTCACATCTTCGCGCGCAAGAGCGAGAGCAGGGAGGCGTGAGAATGGTACGCGATGTCGTGAATGCGCCAGCCGTCTTGGGTCTTCGTCATGCGATAGGACAGATCCATCAGCTCATTGCTCCCCGGGTAACGAAACGTCACTCTCACGACGCTCGGGTCTTTCGTCGCGGATACCTTCAGCCCAGCCGCACCGGGATCCTCCGAATCCCATATCGGCGAGAAGTCGAGCCGGCAAATCTCATGCGTTCGTTCAGCGCAGGCGCGATCTTCGAGAATGAGGTTCGTGAGACCGTCGTCGAAATAGCGACGAAGAACCGCCCGCGGCTGGTCGATCAGGCCGGGCTTCTCCGCATGATCGGGCACCGTCTCCCACGCGAAGTCTTTGTAAAGTTGCGACACGACAGCGTCTGGGCCGGACGGAGGAGGCGCGGCAGAAAGAGTGGCGATCGAAATCGTGAAAACCGCGAGCAGGAACACTTTGTGTGAGCGCATTTGATTCTTCCCAACGTCTGCGTGATGTTCGGGGCCGCCGCGATTGCCGCGGACTTGCCAAATAGTAATGCAGAGTCACAACGGCCTCCGGCTCGCTCCTGTGAAACAATTCGGCCATGCTCCTCCCATTCGACCAGGTGATCGAGATCTCGATCCGCCTTCTTGCGGCGGTGCTGATCGGCGGATGTATCGGGCTCGATCGGGAGATTCGGCGGAAGCCGGCGGGGATGCGGACGCATGCCCTCGTCTCGCTCGGCGCGGCGCTGGTCATGCTGATCGTCGTGCGAACGGGACCAGGCCAGATCGAGCATGTCGACGCGGTCAGCCGGGCCATTCAGGGGATCATCGCCGGAGTCGGATTCCTCGGCGGCGGAGCAATTCTCAAGAGCGAGCATGACATCATCCACGGGCTCACGACCGCGGCTTCGATCTGGCTCGTGGCGTCGCTCGGCATCGCGTGCGGCGTCGGGCAGTGGGTAGCGGCGCTCATCGCCCTGGCTCTGGCCCTCCTCGTCCTCATCGTCGGCGAGCCGATCGAACGACTCGTGCACCGGATTGCGAATCGAGAAACCGGCAACGTGTCGGGAAACGAGCGGCACGAGTAGTGAGCGCCCGACAATGCACATCACGAGAGCGACGCGCGAACACGAATCCGGGTCTCGTCTACGATCCAGAGCTCGTGACTCAGCTCGTGCTGATGCAGTGCCGCGATCAGGCGCGTCGAAACTGAAAGTACATGCGCTTTGTCCTGGCTTTTGAGACGAAAGACGATGAAGCCCGGGTGCAACTCCGGCGCGTACGCTTTGATGTTCGAAAAACCTCGATCGAACGTAACAAGAATTCGATTCTCGCCATCGCAGATTTCGCTGACCCGAGGATCAATGGAACCGCCCAGTTCTTGTTCGACGACAGTCGCCGAATCCCAGCCGGCATCTCGAAGAAGTTGAGCCAACTCCTCCGGAAGATTCTCCTCGACCTTGAACCGCATAGGCACGAGCTACGCCGGCATCGCCAAAACCTCTTCGCGGACAACGTCGGCGGCGTAGGCGATGCAAGCCTGAAGGGCATCGTGAGAGAGGCGCGGATAGCTCTGAAGAATCTCCGCCTCGGAGATGCCGGCCGCAAGATTGTCCAGGACGACAGAGACGGGAATCCTGGTTCCCGCCACGCAGGCCTGACCATGACAAATGTTCGGGTCAACGCTGATGTACTGATGCCAGTCCATGTGCACCTCTCGTCCAATTTTACGCGCAGTTCTGCGGCCCGGACGAATAGCGGCGTTGCGTCGTCATGCCTTGCGACTTCGAGAGAACAGGTTCCCGCCGAGACGCGGAGAAAACCTACCTTCGATGCCGAACCTCTTCCACCATCAGACACCGGTCCTGCACCACCTTGATCCCTGCTTCGGCCAGCCTCTGCGCCGCTTCGTCGTTGCGGATGCCGAGCTGGAACCAGACGCTCTTCGGCTTTGCCGCGAGGATGTCGTCGACGTGCGCCGGGATGTCGGATGGCTTGCGGAAAACGTTGACCATGTCGATCGGACGGCCGATGGCGGCGAGCGTTCGAACGACTGGCACGCCGAGGATCTCGGTGACTTCGGCGTAGTAAACGGGAACAGGGATGATCTCGTAGCCGGCCTGGGCCATGTGGGCGGGAACGTAATAGCCTGCCTGCCCTGCGTGCGACTCCGGTTTGATGCCCAGGACGGCGATCGTTTTCGTGTCGTGCAGCAGCGCGTCGATGCCTTCGTTGTCGTTAATCAGGTTCGTTTTCCACTCTGTCATGGTGGCGGAGGGTAGCAAAAAACGCGCAACCGCCGCGCGGTGATACGATGGAGTTACACGGAATAACCTCCAGCGGCGTCTCCTTTTTACGCGACAAGTCCAAATAACACGAGGTCTATCGTCGGATGAAACGTGCAGCTCTGACCGTGCTTCTCTTCGTTGTTCCGTTCACCGCGTTCGCCTCCTCGGCGCCGACGCAGGCCGTCATCGTCATGATGAAGCAAAGCGGCCGCCTCACCGTCAAGTCGCTTGCGGCGAATCTCGATCCAGGCGTTTCGGACGACGAGCGCGATGTTCGCGACCTGCCGGGTATCCACGGCTTCGCGGCCAACCTCACCAACGACGAGATCGCATCGCTCAGAGCTTCGGGCAAGGTCCTCTCGATCGATCCGGATCTCGAGCGTCACGCCCTGACCGATTCCGTCAGCGTGGGCCAGCAGACCACACCTTACGGAGTGACGGCCATCGACGCACCTCCGGTATGGCCGGTCACGCGCGGCAAGTCACTGTCGAACGGTCCGGCTATCCACGTGGCCATCATCGACACGGGCATCGACTACAACTATTTCGAGCTTGCCGCAGCCTTCAAGGCCGGCTTCAACTACATCAACCGTACGGCCGATCCTCTCGACGACAACGGCCACGGCACCCACGTCGCCGGGACCATCGCTGCAGCGAATGATGGCGCTGGAGTCGTCGGCATCGCATCGGATGTCGACGTCTATTCTCTGAAAGTGCTCGACACCTGCGGCAGCGGCCGGACGAGCGACATCATCCAGGCACTCCAGTGGGTTGTGGATAAGAAAAAAGAGATCGGCGGAAACTGGATCATCAATCTCTCGCTCGGTTCCGACACTCCGTCCACGCCGGAACAGACCGCGTTCGACGCCGCAAGCAAGGCAGGCATCCTCATCTTTGCCGCGGCCGGTAACAGCTATGACGGAACTGACGGACTGTCGTATCCGGCCGGATATCCATCGGTCGTTTCGGTGGGCGCAGTCGACTCCAACAACGTCATCGCCGACTTCTCGCAGCGAGGTGCCGATCTCAAGCTCGTCGCGCCGGGCGTGAACGTGATCTCCACCTTTCTCAACGGCCGTGTGGCGACGGACGATGGCCGGAAGATTCCGGCGAATTTTGCTGACGGCACACTGAGCAGCGGCGACTCCGCATGCCTCTCCAAAGGCCCGGTCACCGCCAAGTTTGTGTCCGGCGGCACCGGCAACGTGACGGAAATCCCGGCCAGTGTCAGTGGAAAGATCGCGCTGATCGAACGCGGTGGTACCGATCCCAGCGGCACAAGTCTCACGTTCCTGGCAAAAACGCGGAACGCTCTAGCTAAGGGCGCAATCGGCGTCGTGGTTTACAGCAATGCAAACCCCGTCGTCACGCCCGGCTTCAGCGCCTTGACACAGACGGACGTGAACACCCTTCCTCCGATGGCGCTGATCGAGCGCGCGGACGGTCTGGCGCTGCTGACCACACCGAATGTGACGTTGACCATGAGCTTCGACAGTCACGGTCTCACCGAGCTCTTTGCGCTCCTGAACGGTACTTCGATGGCCACGCCTCACGCGGTTGGCGCAGCGGCTCTGGTCTGGGCGGCCTCGCCCAACTCTACGAGTACCAACGTCGCAACCGCGCTCGAACAGACCGCGAAGGACCTCGGCACCGCTGGACAAGACACAACCTATGGCTATGGTCTCGTAGACGCCCTGGCCGCAGCAAGGCAGCTTAACCCGGCGGCGTTCGCACCGGCGCCCGTGAATGGCCGCCAGCCGGGCCGGCGCGGTCACTAACGCTTTCTCTATTCGACTAAACCGACGCGGTGTCTTCGAACGTCGCTTTTTTGCTATGGCCATCCTCAGGAAAACAATTGGGTTTTCGATCGAACGTCACCGTCCCGACTCCGGGCGCTGCATTTTTACTTTGCTAGAATTCGTTCTTGCCCTCCAGCCAGGCATCCACACAGGGAGCTAATCCATGAAACGAATCATCTTCGCTGCACTCATCCTCACCTTCGTAACCGGCGGCGCGTTCTCCGCGCCAAAGTCGAAGAAAACCATCGCAACGAACCAGACGTCCGCGAAACAAGCAACCGTAAGCTCCGTGCCGCTGAGCGCGCTGTTCCCAGCAGCCACGGAAGAGAGCGTCCCGGACGCGAAGGGAATGGTCTCGATGGCTGCGCCGAACCATGAGGTCGTCATCGTCCGCATCAACGCAGACGGGACCCGATCGCACGCCTGCGTCGACAACGAAACCGCCGCCCGGAACTTCATGGCCAACCAGAAAAACGCTGCGCCAACGGCAGCGAAACAGGCGCAGTGACCATGAGAAAACTCATCGTAGCAATCAGCGCATCGCTCCTTCTTGCGGCGCAGGCCTTCGCCGGCGCTCACATCATCATCCGCAACACGAACGCCGCAGGCGTCGGATTCAACGACCCGACTCCGGTTGCGCCGGTGGCCGGCAATTCCGGAACGACGATCGGCCAGCAGCGTCTCATCGTTTTTCAGCGCGCCGGCGCAATCTGGGGCTCGCTGCTCGAATCCAAAGTCGACATTCTCGTCGACGCCAGCTTTGCCAGCCTCGATTGCAGCGCGACTACCGGCACGCTAGGTCAGGCCAGCGCCTCGACGATCTTCCGCAATTTCGATGGCGCTCCCCAGCAGAACGTCTGGTATCCGGCTGCCCTGGCCAACGCGATCGCAGGGAAAGATCTCCTCAACCCGAACAAACCGATTACCGATCCGACGAGCAAGGCTCACATCAACGCTCAATTCAACAGCCAGCTCGATACGCCTGCCTGTCTCGGGGGCCTCGGATGGTATTACGGTCTCGACGGCAATCACGGCGCAAAGGAAGATCTCCTCGTCGTGCTCCTGCACGAGCTCGGGCACGGTCTTGGCTTCATCGGCGTCACCAACGGCACTACAGGCGTCATGAGCAGCAACTTCCCCAGCGTCTTCGAACAGCACATGTTCGATTCGACGGCCGGACTTCATTGGAATCAGATGACCAATGCGCAGAGGGTCACCTCGGCAACCAACGATCAAAAGGTCGTGTGGGATGGCGCCTCGGCGACCGCGGCCGCGCTCAAATTCCTCGGCGGCACGCCGACGCTCCGCATCACTTCACCCGCGTCTCTCGTCAAACCGTATCAGATCAACACCGCGGCTTTCGGCCCGAAAATAACCGTCGCCGGCGTCAATGGAACCGTGGCTGCGACGCAGCCAATCGACGGCTGCGCGGCGATCACAAATGGGGGTTCGATCAGCGGACGCATCGCCTTGATCGACCGGGGCACGTGCAACTTCACCGTGAAGGTGAAGAACGCGCAGCTCGCCGGCGCCACCGCCGTGATCATCGCCGACAACGTAGCCGCCAGCATCCCGCCGCTGGGAGGCACCGACGACACGATCTCGATTCCGACCATCGGCATCAGCCAGAGTGACGGCGCTGCCATTCGCGCGGCGCTCGGCTCGAACGTAACGGCACTTATCTTCGCCGACTCCTCCCAACTGGCGGGCGCCGATACTTCCGGTCATCCGAAGCTCTACGTTCCAGCGACATTCGCCGAGGGATCGTCGATGTACCACTGGGACGTTTCGGCCTCGCCGAACCTGCTGATGGAGCCGAACATCAGCTCCGACCTTCCCGCCAACGCAGTCGATCTCACGCTCAACGAGCTGATCGACATCGGCTGGACGCCCGCGGCGTCGACGCCGACCGGGCGAATGGCGGGACGGAGAGGACACTAGCGCGGTCGCGAGGTTACGCGGTTCCGGCGGTCTCGAGGGTGTATGCCCACGAGACCGCAAGCCTGCACGACCGCGAAACCGTTAGAATACGCGCCCTGCCGCGTGGAGACTCCTCCGCGCGCAATTACCTTCTAACGGAGAACGAAGCTCATGCGCATCGGTGTACCGACTGAGATCAAGAACAATGAATATCGCGTAGGGATGACGCCCTCGGGGGCGCAGGACCTGACCTCGGACGGTCACAAGGTATACGTGCAATCAGGCGCAGGCACCGGCAGCGGTTTTGCCGACGACGAATATGCCGCCGCAGGCGCCACCATCCTCTCCACTGCCGACGCCGTTTACGAGCAGGCCGAGATGATCGTGAAAGTGAAGGAACCGATCGAAGCCGACCTTGCCCGGCTCAAGGACGGACAGTTGCTCTTCACCTATCTTCACCTCGCGCCGGTCCCCGATCTCACCGCGGCATTGTTGAAGAAGAAAATCACCGGCATCGCCTATGAGACGATCACCGACGAGCGCAAGCGGACGCTGCCGCTGTTGACGCCGATGTCCGAGGTGGCGGGGAGAATGTCGGTGCACGTGGGGGCCTATTACCTGCACAAGCCCAACAACGGACGCGGCGTCCTGCTGGGCGGTGTGCCGGGGACGCTGCCCAGCGACGTCGTCATCATCGGCGGAGGCGTCGTCGGAACCAACGCTGCGAAAATGGCGGTCGGACTCGGCGCACGCGTCACGATTCTCGATACGAACCTCGAGCGTCTTCGCCAGCTCGACGACATCTTCCGCGGTTCGGTGCAGACACTGGCGTCGAACAAGGCGCATCTCACCGATGCCTGCCGCCACGCCGATCTGCTCATCGGCGGCGTTCTCATTCCGGGCGCCTCCGCACCGAAGCTCGTCACGCGAGCCATGGTCAGCGAGATGAAGAAAGGCTCTGTCATCGTCGACGTCGCTATCGACCAGGGCGGCTGCGTCGAAACGGCGCACGCAACGACGCACTCCGATCCGGTCTACGAAGTCGACGGAGTCATCCATTATTGTGTCGCCAATATGCCGGGCGCGGTGCCGCGCACCTCGACGATTGCATTGACTAACGCCACGCTTCCGTACACCCGCAAGATTGCGTCACTCGGCTTCAAGAAGGCCATAAGTGATGCAGGACTCGCCGAAGGTGTCAATGTCTACGATGGAAAGATCACGTATAAAGCAGTCGCTGATTCGCAAGGCAGGGACTACACAGTACTCGATCAGTTACTGTAATCTTGCGCCGTGAAACTTCGAACGATCCTCCTTTCTCTCGCCACCTGCGTAGCCTTTCTGGGACTCGCTTCATCGGCACTCGCGCAAGCCGACCTGGCCGTCACAAAGAGCTGCCAGTCGAGCGCCGCTGCCGGCAGCGACGTGCCGTTCGATGTAACCATTTTCAACGGCGGCGACGCCGATGCGACCACAGTCCAGCTCACCGACCCGCTGCCGCCGGGGATGACCTTCGTTTCCTTGAGTCAGAACAATGGCCCGTCGTTCGATTGCAGCAGCCAGCCCTCCCCAGGCACAAACGGAACGATCACCTGCACCATCGCCACACTTCCGGCCGGATCGAGCGCGGATTTCACGTTCACCGCCAATATCCCTCCCGCCACACCGCAGGGCACGACCTTCACGAACATCGCTACCGGTTCGTCGCCCGACGACCCCAATAACGAGAACGACTCCGGTTCGGCTTCCGTGATGGTTCCAACTCCCGAGGCTGACTTCGGCGTTCAAAAGACCGGCCCGTCCGCTGCGGCACCCGATACCGACGTGGCCTATTCGATCTCCGTAAACAACGCCGGCCCAGACCCGGCCCTCAGCTTCTCCCTCACCGACACGCTGCCCGGCACGATGACGTTCGTCTCGATTGTCCAAAACAGCGGACCGGCGTTCGATTGCAGCAGCCATCCTTCGGTAGGCTCCGGAGGAACAATCACCTGCACGATCGCCAGCCTCGCCGCCGGCGCGACCGCGACGTTTACACTCACCGGACATATTCCGCCCGGAACCGCCAGCGGCACGTCATTCTCGAACACCGCCAGCGTATCGTCGTCAACCACCGACCCGGATCCCGATAACAACAGTAGTCTGACGTTCCTCACCGTAGTAACGAGCGATCTCGGCATTTCGAAGACCGGACCCGCGACCGCTACCTCGGGAGGCACGATCTCCTGGACCATCACCGCCTCGAACAACGGCCCTGATACGTCATCGCCCGCCGCGTTCGACGATCCTCTGCCGGCCGGTACGACCTTCGCCTCGATCGTGCAGAACACCGGCCCGACGTTTGTCTGCACGAACCCAGGCGCAGGCAACAACGGCGACGTGAACTGCTCAATCGGAAATTTCGCCTCCGGTGCAAGCGCGCAGTTCACGCTCACGGCGAACATTGATCCGAGCTTCACCGGAACCCTGAGCAACACGGCCACCATCTTCGGTCCGAATGCCGATACGAATCCTGGCAACGATAGCGCCACCGCAGTCACGACGGTCACCGCCAGTGCCGACTTGTCGGTCAACAAGACCGGACCGGCGACGGCGAACGCCGGAACGGACATCACCTACACGATCACCCTGACGAACAACGGTACGTCGAACGCAGCCAGCGTCGCGCTCAGCGATGCCGTGCCTGCGAATACGACGTTCGTTTCCGAGTCTCAGACCACTGGCTCGACGTTCTCCTGTACGAAGCCTTCCGTGGGCGGTACCGGCACTGTCAACTGCACCCTCGCCTCGTTTGCCCCCGGCTCGGCAACGTTCTCGATCACCGTCCACATCAGCCCGGGCGCCGCCGGCACGGTAATCTCCAATACCGCAAACGCCACAACGACGACCACCGATCCGAATCCGGGCAACAACACGTCTACGGCGCTAACGAACGCTACCGCCAGCGCGGACGTATCGATCGTCAAGACCGCGCCCGCGGCTGCGTCCACCGGATCGAACCTCACCTACAGCATCAATGTCACGAACAACGGCCCGTCCGACGCGGCGAGCGTCACAATGGCTGACACGCTGCCGCCGAACACGACGTTCGTATCCGAGTCGCAGTTGACCGGGCCGGCCTTCATCTGCACGAACCCCCCGGTGGGCGGAACCGGCGCCGTCTCCTGCTCCATCGCGACGCTCACGGCCGGCACCTCCGCCACGTTCTCTATCGTCGTGCAGATCGCCGTGGCAGCACCGCTCGGACCGAGCAGCAACACGGCGACGGTGACCGCATCATCCGCCGATCCAAATCCGGCCAACAACAGTTCCACGGCTGTCACGACGATCGTGCTGGCAACGGCCGACCTGTCGATCACCAAGACTCCCGCTCCCGGCCCTTACGGCACCGGACTGCCGCTGACGTACACGATCGTCGTGACAAACGGCGGTCCCAGCACGGCCACTGCCGTCACCGTCACCGACATCCTGCCACCGGGTACGACGTTCCAGTCGGCCACACCGAGTGGCGCCTGCAGCGGTACGACGACCATCACCTGCAACGCCGGTACGCTCGTCAACGGCGCTTCTGCCACCTTCACGTTGACGGTGACATTGCCTTCGTCGCCGGGCCCGGTTACGAACACCGCTTCCGTGACCGCCGCGGCCACAACTGCTGATCCGAATCCGGCCAACAACAGCGCTTCTTCGACCATCACGGTGATCCCGGCGGGTAACATTCCGGCGATTTCGCCGCTCGCGCTTCTCATGCTCTGCATGGCCCTCGCCGCGGCAGGCGCGATCACGCAACGACACTAACGCTTTTGAGTTCGCTCAAAACACGGCGCCATCCGCAAGGGTGGCGCCGTTCTGGTCTGAGTGATGAGAGATTAGTAGATTAGAGATCAGAGGCCAGGCAGTTCACTGATCCACTCATCTCTCATTCTCGAACCAACTAACCAACTAACCCACTGATCTCTAATCGTTGCTCCTCCCTGATCTCTGACTCACCCCCTTCAACGCTACAGCTTTGTAACCGTAGCAAGTCCTGCATCTGTTGGAATCCACGTCGGTAATGCTCAAACAAACACTCATCCCGATTACGGCCCTTCTTCTCGCCGCGTGCGCGAGCGTGCGTGACATCGAGACCGTCACCAATCCTTCCGTTCACGGCGTTGGATCTCCCGCCACTCCTTCCGCGCAGTGGACGCCTCCGGCGAAGGCGGTGCCTCCGCCTGTGCCGGCGCCGAGCGATGTCGCTCTTCCGCCTGCCGGCGCGCCGCTGGAGTTGGCGCAGATCGTCGGTCTGGCGCTAGCGAACAATCCGCTGACGAGGACGACCTGGCTCAACGCACGCGTCTCGGAGGCGAACCTCGGCAGCGCGCGTGCGGCGTATCTTCCGACCGTCGATCTCGACGCGTCGCTGGCGCGCGCACGCACCACCGCCGGCACCGCCGCCGCCACCACACTCATCGCGCCGAATTTGTCGCTCGACTATCTCCTCTTCGATTTCGGAGGCCGGAACGCAGAGACCGAGGCGGCGCGGCAGACGCTCATCGCTGCGGACTACACGCACAACCAGGCCATCCAGGACGTCATCCTCCGCGTCGAGCAAGCCTACTACGACTACCTCGATGCCAAGGCGCTGCTTACCGCGCAGGCAGCGACGATCAAGGAGCGGCAGACCAGCCTCGATTCGGCGGAGGCCAGGCATCGAGCCGGCGTCGCAACGATCGCAGATGAGCTGCAGGCCAGGACTGCCCTCTCGCAGGCACAACTCACTTACGAAACGATCGACGGGAATCTTCACAAGCTGCGCGGCACGATCGCCACGGCGATGGGATTGCCGGCGACGACGCCTTTCGAAGCCGGCGAGCTTCCGCTCGACATTCCCACGCAGCAGGTCAGTGATGCCGCGGACGCGTTGATTGCGCAGGCAGTCACCGAGCGTCCCGATCTCGCGGCAGCACGCGCCGCGGTCGAGGAGGCGCGCGCGCACGTGAGGGTCGTGCGGTCGCAGGGATTGCCGACGCTGGGCCTTGGCGCCAACGTGGCACCCATTTTTGCGAACGGGCTGCAACGGCAGGTGACGTCCTACTCCGCAGGCATCTCGTTTCACTTCCCGCTCTTCACCGGCCTTCGCAACACGTATGACATCCGGGCTGCCGAGCTCGGGACAACGCTGGCATCCGAGAACGCGCGCGGCCTCGAACAGCAGATCGGCCTGCAGGTCTGGACGAGCTACTACGATCTGCAGACGGCGGTGAAAAGACTGAAGACCAGCCGCGATCTTCTGCACGATGCGCAGGAGTCGGCCGACGTCGCGCAGGGCCGCTACCGCGCCGGCATCGGAAGCATCCTCGACCTCCTCACCGCCGAGTCCGCACTGGAAAATGCACGGGCTGAGGAAGTTCAGGCACGCGCGGATTGGTTCCTGACAGTTGCACAGCTCGCACACGACACTGGCACGCTCACACCGACAGGCGCGCCGCAAGGAAAATGATCACGATGATCTCAATGAAGTCGACCGGCATTCGTGCCATCACCGGGGCCGCGATCGTAGCCACGATCCTCGGCTGCAGCGAGAAAAAAGAGAAACAGGCAGAGGAGCGCGTTCCCGTCACCGTCGCCCTCGCCGAACAACGAGACGTTCCCGTGGATGTTCGTGTCATCGGCAGCGTGCAACCGATTTCCAGCGTGGCCGTCCGCGCGCTCGTGGCCGGGCAGCTTCAGCGCGTCTGGTTTCGCGAGGGCGACGATGTCCGCAAAGGCCAGCGCCTTTTCACCATCGATGAGAGGCCGTATCAGTCCGCGCTGGCGGAGGCGGAAGCGAACCTGAATCGCGATGAGGCACAGGCGAAGAATGCTGAGGCCGAGGCCAAGCGCTACGCGGAGCTCGTGAAAAAGGACTACGTCACGCGCGAGGACTACGACAAATTCGTATCGGGCGCCGAGGCCGCGCGCGCGGTCGTTGCGGCGGACCGCGCTGCGGCCGATAACGCCCGTCTCCAGCTCGCCTACTGCGACATCCGCTCGCCGCTGGATGGCCGGACCGGCAGCCTGCAGGTACAGGCCGGCAATCTCGTCAAGGCGAACGACACGACGCCGCTGGTCGCGATCAACCAGATCACGCCGGTGTACGTCACCTTCTCCGTCCCCGAATCACAGCTTGGCGACGTGCGCGCCCGAGGACTCGGCAACGTGCCCGTATCTGCTTCGCCGCAGCAGGGCGGCGGCGCAGTTCAAAATGGCAAGCTGACGTTCATCGACAACGCCGTCGACGCGCAGACAGGCACGATCACGCTCAAAGCGACGTTCACGAACGAGGGCCGCGTCCTCTGGCCGGGCGAGTTCGTAAACGTAGCGATGACGCTTTCCAACCGGCGCAATGCCACGGTCGTACCCGTGCAGGCCGTACAGAACGGCCAGAAGGGGCAGTATGTATATATCGTCACCGAGGGCAACGGAATTCAGATGCGTCCTGTGACCGTCATTCAGCAGGTTGATGACCAGGCCGTCATCGGCAAGGGCGTAAATGCCGGCGACACCGTCGTCACCGACGGCCAGATCCGACTGACTCCGAAGAGCAAAGTGGAAGTGAAGAAGTCGTTGTAGTTTGGGCAACCCGATCACCGAGCCACCTACACCATGAACATCGCCGCCATCTTCATCCGCCGTCCCGTCATGACGACGTTGGTCATGCTTGCAATCGTGCTGTTCGGAATCATGTCTTACCGGTTGTTGCCGGTCAGCGATCTGCCGAACGTCGACTTCCCGACCATCAACGTGAACGCGTCGCTGCCGGGAGCAAGCCCGGAGACGATGGCCGCTTCGGTGGCTACGCCGCTGGAGCGGCAGTTCTCGACGATCGCCGGCCTGGACTCGATGGTCTCGTCGTCATCGCTCGGATCGACTTCGATCACGCTGCAGTTCGCACTGAACCGAAACCTCGACGCCGCCGCGCAGGATGTGCAGGCCGCCATTGCCGCCGCGGGCCGGCAGTTGCCGCCGAACATGCCGGCGCCGCCGTCGTACAACAAGGTCAATCCCGCGGACACGCCCGTCCTTTATCTTGCCATCACCTCCGAGAACATGCCGCTGTACCAGCTCGACGAGTACGCCGAGACGATGATGGCGCTCCGCATCTCCGCGATCGAAGGCGTGGCGCAGGTCCAGGTCTATGGCGCGCAAAAGTACGCCGTGCGCACGCAGCTCGATCCGCGCCAGCTCGCCAGCCGCGGCGTCGGCATCGACGAGGTAGCGAACGCCATCCGCAACAACAATGTGAACCTGCCCGGCGGCGTGCTCACGGGTCCCTTCACGAACTACACCGTGCAAGCGAACGGGCAGCTATTCAAAGCCGCCGACTACAAGAAGATCATCGTCGCCTACCGCAACGGCCGGCCCGTGCGCCTCGGCGAGCTGGGCAACGTGCTCGACGACGTCGAGAACAACCAGACCATGGCCTGGTTCCGCGGAAAGCCCGGCTTCATTCTGGCGGTGCAGAAACAGCCGGGAACGAATGCCGTCGAAGTCTCCGACCGCGTTCGCGCGCTGTTGCCGACATTCCGCAGTCAGATCCCCGCCTCGGTCGATCTGCAGGTGCATCGCGACCGCGCCGATTCCATCCGCGCCTCGGTCGATGACGTGAAGTTCACGCTGCTGCTCACCCTCTTCCTCGTCATCCTGGTCATCTTCCTCTTCCTGCGAAACGTGTCGGCCACGATCATTCCCAGTCTGGCACTACCGCTCTCGATTGTCGGCACGTTCGCCGTGATGTACCTGTTCGACTATTCGCTCGACAACCTCTCCCTGATGGCGCTCACGCTCTCCGTCGGCTTCGTCGTCGACGATGCCATCGTCATGCTGGAGAACATCGTCCGGCACATGGAGATGGGCGAGAAACCGATGGAGGCGGCGTTCAATGGATCGAGGGAGATCGGCTTCACGATCATCTCCATGACGATCTCGCTGACTGCCGTCTTCATCCCCATCCTCTTCATGGGCGGCATCCTCGGACGGCTCTTCCACGAGTTCGCCGTGACGATCGGATCAGCGATCCTCGTTTCCGGTTTCGTCTCGCTCACGCTCACGCCCCTGCTCAGCGCAAAGTTCCTCCGCGCACACAAAGGGGAGAAGCACGGAAGGTTCTACCAGGCGACGGAAAAGATGTTCGACGGCATGCTCTCGCTCTACGAGAGCGGCCTCCGGTTCGCGCTTCGCCAGCGCGCCATGACCTTGATTGTGTCGGTAGCCATCCTCGCCGCCACGGTCTGGCTCTTCATTGTCATTCCGAAGGGCTTCATTCCGAACGAAGACCAGAACGAGGTTCGCATCAGCCTCGAGGCAGCGCAGGGAACATCATTCCCCGAGCTCGTGCGGCATCAGCGCATGGCCATGGATATCGTGAACCAGGACAAGCGCGTGGCGGCGTTCTTTTCGTTCGTCGGCCGCGGCGGTGCCAACAACAGCAGCGTCATCTCCCTCCGCCTCGTACCGAAATCGCAACGTAAAGCCTCGATCGACGACGTGATGAACGATTTGCGTCCGAAGCTGAACGCCATCCCTGGCTTCCGCGTCTCGCTTCAGAACCCCCCACCGATCCGCCTCGGCGGAAGGCAGTCGAACTCGCAGTATCAATACACGCTGCAGTCCGCGGACACGGCAACGCTCTACGACGCTTCGCAAAAGATGATGCAGAAGATGCAAACGCTGCCCGGATTCGTCGACGTGAGCAGCGATCTCTTCCTTCGCAATCCGACCGTAAACGTGGAGATCAATCGCGACCGTGCCGCAACGCTCGGCCTCACTCCCAACCAGGTCGAAGACGCGCTCTTCTCGTCGTATGCAACGAGACAGGTGTCGCAGATCTACGCGCCCAACAACACCTACCAGGTGATCATGGAGCTCGATCCCGAGTACATGAAGAACCCGCAGGCGCTGTCGATGCTGTACGTCCGCTCCTCCTCGGGCGATCTCGTCCCGCTCGACGCCGTCGCGAAACTCATCCCGACGGTTGGACCGCTCGCGGTCAATCACTCCGGCCAGGCACCGTCCGTGACGCTCTCATTCAACCTCAAACCGGGTACGTCGCTCGGCGCGGCCGTGACCGAGATCAATGACGCTGCGAAAGTCACGCTGCCCGCAACCGTCACGACGTCCTTCCAAGGCACCGCACAAGCCTTCCAGTCGTCGCTGCAGGGCCTCGGCCTGCTGCTCCTCATCGCCATCGCCGTCATCTACATGGTGCTGGGCATCCTCTACGAGAGCTTCATCCATCCGCTGACGATTCTCTCGGCCCTGCCATTTGCTGGTTTCGGCGCGCTCCTGACGCTGCTCGTCTTCAAAGTCGACCTGTCGATCTATGCCTTTGTCGGCATCATCATGCTCGTCGGCCTCGTCAAGAAGAACGGCATCATGATGGTCGATTTCGCGCTCGAAGCGCAGAAGGCTGGGAAGAGCTCCGTCGATGCCATCTACGAAGCGTGCGTCGTTCGTTTCCGGCCGATCATGATGACGACCATGGCCGCGCTGATGGGCACGATCCCGATCGCGCTCGGCTTCGGCGCAGGCGCCGAATCACGCCGTCCCCTCGGACTGGCGGTCGTCGGCGGTCTCCTCTTCTCGCAGACGCTGACCCTCTTCGTGACGCCCGTCTTCTACGTCTACATGGACAAGCTGCGCAAGAAACCGAGCGGCGAGGCTCCCAGCGATGGCACGACAATCGAAGACGAGTTTGCTGCGCTTGCACCAGAAGAACAGCCGGTGGGCGTGATGTTCAGCACAGTCAAACCGGAACCTGCGCTATAAACCTTGGTACTACATGCGCAATCAACTCGCAGTCCTGGCCTTCTGTGCGGCCGTCTTCACCGCCTTGTCCGCGGAGGCACAGAGCGCTGACCTTGTGATCTCCAAGAGCGGCACCGAATCCGCGTCGGCCGGCGACACGATCGCGTACTCGATCTTCGTCTTCAACAACGGCCCTGATGCCGCGTCGAACGCGACCGTGACCGACTCCCTGCCTGCCGGCACCACCTTCGTCTCACTTGATGCCTCGGATGGCACCTTCACCTGCAGCACGCCATCTGTGGGATCCGGCGGAACGGTTACCTGTTCCGCCGCGACAATGCCGGTGGAAGGGACAGTCCGATTCACACTGTCCGTGAAGACATCGTCCGCCGCACCCAGCGGCTCGATCACCAACACCGCCACGATCACCTCCCCTACGCTCGATCCGGACACGTCGAACAACAGCAGCAGCGTCTCCACCGGCATCGTCGGCTCGTCGGCTGCCTCCGCCGATCTCTCGATCGACTCGATGGATCGAGCAACAGCCGTCAGCGCCGGTGCCACGGCAAGTTTTCAGGTCGTCATCTCCAACAAAGGTCCGTCCACCGCCAACCACCCGCGGCTCACCAATGCCGTTCCCGCAAATACGACGTTTCTCAACGCGAGTGTTGCCGATCCGATCGGCGATTTCCACTGCACCACTCCCGCGGTTGGCACGACCGGCAACATCGTTTGCACGGCACCGACGTTCGATGTGCGCGGCGGCGACCAGCCGGTGTTCACGTTCACGTTCCGCGTCAACGATGGTGTTTCGCAAGAGACGACGCTGACGAACAGCGCCAGCATCGCGGCCGATGAAACCGATCCGAACACCTCGAACAACACGGCCAGCCGGACGACGGCGATCACGACGACGGCACCGTCGGCCGATGTCTCCGTGGCCGTATCCGGTGGCGGCACAACCTTCGGCATCGTCGTGCGCAACGCTGGCCCGAACGATGCCGCGAGCGTGACCCTGACCGACTCGGTTCCCTCGGGAAGCACCTTTGTCAGTTGGTCGCAGAACAGCGGACCGGCCTTTAACTGCAGCACGCCCGCCCCAGGCGCAACCGGAACCATCAACTGCACGATCGGCGTCCTGCCCGGGTTCGAGGGAAAGACGACCACTGCCGAGTTCGTTCTCACAGTCGATACGTCCGCGCAGGTTACGAACACGGCTTCCGTATCGAGCAGCACCGCCGACCCGAGGCCGGACAACAACACGTCTTCGTTCCCCGTCCTGGCGAAGATCAGCATCGATGACGTGATCGTGATGGAAGGCAACAGCGGCACCACCCCGGCGATTTTCACCGTCAATCTACAGCCGGCGAACGCAACACTCACCGCGACCGTCGATTACCAGACGACGAACGGGACGGCCACCGCGGGCAGCGATTTTGTCGCCACTTCAGGAACGCTGACCTTCCTCGCCGGCGAGACAACGAAGACCATCACCGTCCCCGTCATCGGCGACACAATCGTCGAAGGAAACGAGTCCTTCAACGTTCAACTCTCGAATGCAATCAACGCAACGTTCCAGGACACGGTCGGCCTCGGGGCCATCATCGACGACGATCTGGGAGGACCCCCTCCGCCGTCCGTGCGGATCGGCAACCTCTCCTTCCCCGAGGGCAACAGTGGGACGCTCAACGTCACGTTCACGGCGACGTTGTCGGCCGCGTCGACGAGCGTGAGCCGTGTGCGCTGGCAGACGCAGGATGGAACGGCGACCGCGGGATCCGACTACATCGCATCGAGCGGCGAGCTCGTTTTTCAGCCGGGCGACCTCACGAAAACTTTCACCGTCGCCATCATTGGCGACACGAACTTCGAGCCCGATGAGACCTTCAACATCCTCATCGTCAGTACCGACAACACCTCGACGGCGCCAGGAGCGGCGGCCGTGGGTACCATCCTCAACGACGACCTCCAGGTTCCGCCCCGCCACCGCGCTGTCGGTCATTGACGCCATTCCGGCTTCCCTCTTGACAGAATAATGCGTCGAACATATTGTTAGCACTCACGATGCTTGAGTGCTAAACACTCACTTCGAACAAGAGAGTCACTTCGCGGCGTTCTGCCGCGAATCAATCCAGAGAATCAAAGCGAAAGGAGAGTCACAGATGTCTATGAAACTTCGTCCGTTGTATGACCGGATCGTCGTCACCCGCAAAGAAACAGGAGAGCAGGTGCGCGGTGGCATCATCATTCCGGACACGGCCAAAGAGAAGCCCCAGCAGGCGGAAGTCATCGCGGTTGGCGACGGCAAGTTTTCCGAGGACGGGAAGCGCATGAAGCTCGACGTCAAGAAGGGCGACACCGTCCTCATCGGCAAGTACTCCGGCACCGATATCAAGATCGATGACGTCGAGTACACCATCCTCCGCGAAGACGAAGTCCTCGCCGTAGTCGAGTAAGAAACCAGGAAGAAGGAGAAAACCAATGGCAAAGCGCATTACGTACAGTGAAGACGCCCGTCAGGCGATTCTTCGCGGCGTCAACAAGCTCGCCGACGCGGTCAAAGTGACCCTGGGCCCCCGTGGCCGCAACGTCGTCATCGAGAAGAAGTTCGGTTCCCCCACGATCACCAAGGACGGCGTCACCGTCGCCAAGGAGATCGAGCTCAAGGATGAAATGGAAAACGCTGGAGCCCAGATGGTCCGCGAGGTCGCTTCGAAGACCTCCGACATGGCTGGAGACGGCACCACCACGGCAACGGTTCTGGCGCAGGCCATCTACCGCGAAGGCATCAAGAACGTCACCGCCGGTGCAAACCCGATGGACGTCAAGCGCGGCATCGAGATCGCCGTCCGCGCCGCTGTCGATTCGATCGACAAGCTTGCCAAGCCGGTTGAGGGCAAGGACATCGCCCACATCGGAACGATCTCCGCGAACAGCGACGACGAGATCGGCAGCATCATCGCCCAGGCCATGGAGAAGGTCGGCAAAGACGGCGTCATCACCGTCGAAGAAGCGCGCGGCCTCGACACCGTCCTCGAAGTCGTCGAGGGCATGCAGTTCGACCGCGGCTACCTCTCGCCGTACTTCGTCACCGACCCGGAGCGCATGGAGTCGGTCCTGGAGAACGCCAAGATCCTCATCTACGAGAAGAAGGTTTCCTCGATGAAGGACCTCCTCCCGATCCTCGAGCAGACCGCTCGTCAGGGCAAGCCGCTCCTCATCATCGCCGAAGACGTCGAAGGCGAGGCTCTGGCCACACTCGTCGTCAACAAGCTCCGTGGCACGCTGAACGTCGCCGCCGTCAAGGCGCCAGGCTTCGGCGACCGCCGCAAGGCCATGCTCGAAGACATCGCCATCCTCACCGGCGGCAAGCTGATCTCCGAGGACATCGGTGTGAAGCTCGAGAACGTCAAGTGGGAAGACCTCGGCGACGCCAAGCGCGTCACGATCGACAAGGACAACACCACGCTCGTCACCGACACCGATGACAAGTCCCGCAAGGACCAGATCGCCGGCCGTGTGAAGCAGATTCGTGGCCTCATCGACGATACGACCTCGGATTACGACCGCGAGAAGCTCCAGGAGCGCCTGGCCAAACTCGTGGGCGGTGTTGCCGTCATCAAAGTCGGCGCCGCTACCGAAACCGAGATGAAAGAAAAGAAAGCCCGCGTCGAAGACGCAATGCATGCGACCAAGGCCGCTGTAGAGGAAGGCATCGTTCCAGGTGGGGGCGTCGCGCTCCTTCGAGCGATCGCTGCTGTCGAAGCGGTCAAGGCCGATGGCGACGTGAAGGTTGGCGTAAACGTCATCCGGCGCGCGCTCGAAGAGCCGTTCCGTCAGATCGTCTTCAACGCCGGCAAGGAAGCCGCGGTTCTGCTCAACGAGATCAAGACCAAGGGCGGCAACTGGGGCTACGATGCCCGCAATGACGAAGTGGTCGACATGATCAGCGCAGGGATCATCGACCCGGCCAAGGTGACGAAGCAGGCGCTCCAGAACGCCTCCTCGATCGCCGGCCTGATGCTCACCACCGAAGCTCTCATCTCCGAGATCAAAGAAGAAGAGAAGGGTGGCGGCGGCGGTAACCCCGGTGCCGGTATGGGCGGCGGTATGGGCGGAATGTACTAAGTTTCAATCAACGCAATCCACGAACGGGCGGGCCGCAAGGTCCGCCCGTTTTTGTTATTGGACCGGTTTGGTCGTCATCATCCTGGTTGCGCTCCGCTTCCGCCTTCGCCACACCGCCCAGGACGTGTGGGCGTGGCGCTGAGCGATGGAGATGTGTCAACGCCGTCATCGTTCAAGTGAAATCACCTTGTTTTAAGGTAATGTCACGATCTTTTAAGGTAAATCACCTTGTTTTAAAGCGATCTCGCGATCTTTTAAGGTAAATCACCTTGTTTTAAGGCGATCTCGCGATCTTTTAAGGTAAATCACCTTGTTTTAAGGTGATGTCACGATCTTTTAAGGTAAATCACCTTGTTTTAAAGCGATCTCGCGATCTTTTAAGGTAAATCACCTTGTCTTCAAGGCAATCCCACCAACGTTTGAGTGAAATCGTCCTCTTTCGAGGACAATTCCTCGTTCTCGACGGCGCGTTCATCAAGCGTCGAGTGGAAACAACCCGGATCCTGACGATTCACGGACGATGCATCGCGATCGTCCGTCACGAAAGCGATCCCGCTCTTCCGCAGTGGGCTCGCGAAGGCAGTTGTCTCTCTTCCGAGATGATCGCTTCGAGAAGGGCTCACGCTCGCATGAAGGTCGGACGTCTGGCGCCCATTTCATTGTCTAATCTCGGAATGTTCGAGGAGGACAAACTTGAGAGTTAGCCAACGCTTCGCCATCGCCCTGGTCGCACTCGCTCCCCTTTCCGCCTTCGCCGCCACGCCGCCCGCGAATTGTGCTCAGCCACCCTTGTGTACCGGCTCGACCTGCCAGACCAGCATCAGTAAAGGAAGTGCCACGGTCCCCGACAAGCCATGTCCCCGCTTCGGTGGTAACCAGGATGATGTCGACATCTTCTCCTGGAACGAGTTCATCGCGTACAACTGGCCCGCCTCGAAAACGTGCTCCGCCGATCTGACGCGTTCGATCGCGCAGGTCAAGAGCGGCGCCAATGGTCCGCTGGTGTGGCAGGCGCAGATGTCGACTGACGACCTCTTCGTCGCTTCGGGCCGTCCGAAAGGATGGTGCGGCACGCCGACGCTTTTCACATCGACGCCGCGCTCCTTCCGCCACATCGCGAAAGCCGATCCTGCGGCCAGGCTTCTCGGCACCGACTTCGCCAAAGTCGCGGAGCCTGAAGGCCCCGTGCAGGCAGGTGGCGGCATCCTGACCGATGCATCCGGACGCTGGGTGCGCTACGAGAAACTCGTCGACCTTACCGAGTACAAGTACATCCTCACCAATAATCTCTGGAATAAGGCCGGACTCGCCGGTAAGACCGTACTGTTCCCTTCCGGATCGACCGAATTCAAAGCCTCGTGGAAAGTTCTCACGCCCGCTGAGATCGCGGGGGGCCGCTACTACACGACATCGGCAACGGTCTACAACACGCCGGATGGCAGCCAGCCGAGTCCGCTCCCGAACCCGGTGACGCTTGGCCTGGTCGGCCTGCACATCGTTCACAAAGGGGCGTCGGGATTCTTCTGGTCGACGTTCGAGCAGGTCGACAACGACAAGGTATTCGTCGATCCGCGAAATCCAGCCGGGCCGAACGTGCAGACCGCAAAGACACCGTATCGCGAGATCGATCCGGCCACGAAGAAGCCGGTCGACCTGGGCGTCAATGTGAAGCGGCTCACGCCAATCCCAGCCAGCTCCGCGGTGAACGACTTCTACCGCGGCCTGCTCGCCGGTTCGGTCTTCGCGAACTATCGCCTCATCAGCACCCAGTGGCAGTTCAATCTCAACACCGGCGGCGCTCCCCAGCACGTCGCGAACATCACGATGGAAACCTACGTGCAGCTCAAGAGCAAACCGGACCCGAAGAAACCGACCGGTCAGGCGTTCACTGGCTGCCTCGCATGCCACGCGTTCTCGCCCTGGGACCAGAGCTTCGTGTTCATCGAAGCACAGTAAACCCGCGAAATCGACCTGAAAGGGGCGGCTCATTCGAATCCGGATGAGCCGCTCTCTCCATTCCATCTACCTCTCCACAAACCGATAGCTCCCGTGGCTGTCGTAGTCGATGCCGTGCTTCTCCTTCAGCTTCTCGATGTATCTGAGGGTGCTCTTCGTGTGTGGGCCGACGCCGTCCAGCGTGTGCAGGAACGTCTCTTCGAACAGGCTCGTCAGGCTCACGTGGTTGTGCTCGGCCAGGTCGTCAAGCAGCGCGGCCAGCCGCTTCTCCAGACGCACGGGAACATCGACGCGCTCGATCTCGATGGCGGGACCGGCGTTGTGCAGATGGTGTCCGAACGAGAGCTCGTAGCCGTTAAGGTCACGAACTCTGTAGTCGCGCAGCCCATAGAACCTGTCCTCGGGCGGCAGAACGATCTCAACGCCACTATCCCGCTGAAACTCGTAGAGCTCGTCGGCATTGCCGACGACGAAATAGACCGAGCATCCCTCCGGGCTGGGCGTCCCCAGTTCGAGGAACATCTGCACGTTGCCGAGGTTCATGCCCGCGATGTTTGGGGGATCGCCGAACATGAATGCGACTTTGAATCCGAGTTTCGTCCTGTAGAACTCGGCCGCAGCTGCGACGTCGCTAACCTGCAGCGCGGCATGCTCCTGTTCGCACTCGACCGTTGGGGGAACTGAAGTAGTCACGTGCGCTCCTTTCGTTACGCCGGTGCAAACTGGGCGAGGGTGATCACGTTACCCGCGCTGTCTCGAATCACGATCTCATCGGATAACGATAGCGTCACAGGCCCTGCCATACAATTCGCGCCATGAAAAAAGCGCTTTGCCTCGCGTCCCTTGCCTTGTCCGCTTTTCCCCTCTTCGCACAGTCGCCGGAAGCCGCACCGAGCCGGCAGCCAGCACCGCCAAGCGCTCGGCGAGACACAGCCGCCGCGCCGGATAGCGAAGAACGAGGCGATCGGCCAGAGTCAGCGAGGCCGGGCGACGACGCGAAGAGCGGCAGACCTCCCGCCGACGCGAAGGACAAGATCTCGACGACGCAGCACACCGTCACCATCGGCGGCCAGACCATCAGCTACACGGCACGCGCCGGCACGATGATCATGAAAGATGAAGAAGGGAAGCCGCGCGCCAGCTTCTTCTTCACCTCCTACACGAAAGACGGCGCCGATCCCGCGCGCCGTCCGATCACCTACACCTTCAACGGCGGCCCCGGATCGTCGTCGGTGTGGCTGCACATGGGCGCGTTTGGGCCCAAACGAGTTGCTTACGCGGATGACATGGGCAATGCGGCCCGGCCGCCCTATCGCACCGTCGACAACGAGGGGAGCATTCTCGACGTCACCGATCTCGTCTTCATCGATCCCGTCACGACCGGCTACAGCCGCGCCATTCCGTTTGCCGACGCCAGCAAGTTCCATGGCGTCGATTCCGATATTCAATCCGTCGGCGAATTCATCCGGCTCTGGACGACCCGCTACGGCCGCTGGTCGTCGCCGAAGTTCCTCGCCGGCGAAAGTTACGGCACCACCCGCGCCGCGGGCCTTTCGGGCTGGCTCGCATCGCAGGGCTTCTACCTCAACGGCATCGTCCTCATCTCATCGATCCTCAACTTCGAGACCGCCTCGTTCGACAGCGGCAACGATCTGGCCTACGAGCTTTTTCTGCCGACGTACACCGCCATCGCCTGGTACCACAAGCGTCTCCCCACCGATCTGCAGAGCGGCACGCTGGAGCATGCCGTCGCCGAGTCCGAACAGTTCGCCCTCGGCGAATACACCCACGCACTCATGCAGAGCGACCGGATCAGCGATCAGGAGCGCCGCGACGTCGCTGCGAAGGTGGCGAGGCTGACAGGTCTCTCGCCGGAGTACATCGACCGCGCAAATCTACGCGTCCGCATCGATCGCTTCGACAAGGAGCTTCTGCGCAACCAGCGGCGCATCGTCGGCCGCCTCGATGGCCGCTTCGTCGGCATCGACAGAGATGCCGCGGGCGAATCGACCGAGCAGGATCCGTCGTACTCCGCCATCTTTGGCGAGTACACGGCGGTCTTGAACGACTACGTCCGCCGCGAGCTGAAATTCGACACCGATCTGCCGTACGAGATCCTCACCGGCAAGGTGCGCCCGTGGAGCTACGATCGCGCATCCAATCGCTACGTCGACGTCGCCGAAACGCTGCGCGGCGCCATCGCCCAGAACCCCTACATGAAAGTCTTCGTCGCCAACGGCTACTACGACCTGGCCACACCCTTCGCCGCCACCCGCTACACCTTCGCCCGCATGCAACTCGACCCCGACCTGCGCAAGAACATCTCGATGGACTACTTCGAGACCGGCCACATGGTCTACATCGACCGCAAAGCCCAGGCGAGATTGAAGAAGGATGTCGACGAGTTCATCCGCGCAAACGCGAACGTGCAGTGAACCGTGGAACAGGACTTTGAAATCATCGGTCGCATCTACGCGATCGAGGTCATCGCCTCGGGCAGCGAGATTCGCGATCTGCCACGACTGATCAAGTTTTACGGAAAGGCCCGCTGGCGTAAACTAAAGGGCATTGCCACCGTGCGTCTCCTGCGAACAGGGCGCATTCTACTTGCCGACTTGCATTGGTATGAGGCACACGGCATCGGCAAACGCGAAATGAAGATTGTGCACTACTTAGACTGACCATGGATACCGAAACCCGCTTCGCTGTTTGTATCAAGAACACCGGCTACCCGGTGTCGCTCGAACTGAGAAAGGTTTACACCGTTCTCGACGACCCGGATGCGGAACAGGATGGAATGATCCGCATCGTTGACGAATCCGGTGAAGACTACCTTTACGACTCAGCCAGGTTCATCGTCGTAAGCATTCCATCGGTCGACGCGCACGCACTTCTCGATGCGATGGAAGCACCCGTCGCAACGCACCGCTGAGTCTGCGCTACCATGCGCGCGCCATGGTTCGCATCCTGGTCACCAACGACGACGGCATTTACAGCGAAGGACTGCGCACGCTTGCGGACGCCTGCCGGCGCATCGATGGCGTCGAAGTCCTCGTCGTCGCGCCCGATCGGGAGCAGAGCGCCGCGTCGCATGCACTCACGCTGAACCGGCCGCTGCGGTTGCTCAAACTGCGCGAGAGCGAATACATCATCGACGGCACCCCAGCCGACTGCGTGAATCTGGCCATCCTCAAGCTGATGAAGGACCACCGCCCCGATCTCGTCGTCTCCGGCATCAACTTCGGACCCAACCTCGGCGATGACGTCACCTACTCAGGGACGATCTCTGCCGCCTTTGAGGGTGCGCTGCTCGGCATCCCTTCGATCGCATTCTCCACGCTCGTCGGCGAAGGATTCTCGTTCGAGCGCTGCGCAGAGGTTGCGGAGAGACTCATTCGATGGGCGCTCGTGTCGCACCGCGACCCGCGCATCATTCTCAACGTCAACTTCCCCGTCGCCTTCACCGGCGTGCGCGTGGCCCGGCTCGGCACGCGCATTTACTCCGAGGGAATCATCGAGCGGAAGGACCCGCGGGGGCGGACGTACTACTGGATCGGCGGCGGCGAGCCGACCTGGCATCCCGCCGAGGGGACGGACTTCGAAGCGGTGGAGAGTGGATGCATCGCCATCACGCCGCTGCACCTCGACCTCACCCATCAC
>Ga0307470_10000082_pt1 | contig 65790 bp, 59 predicted proteins | sample atmos_gasesAM3C__FD_204565 | JGI IMG/M metagenome (GOLD analysis project Ga0307470, IMG submission 204565) | Hardwood forest soil microbial communities from Morgan-Monroe State Forest, Indiana, United States - atmos_gasesAM3C_05 | ecosystem: Environmental > Terrestrial > Soil > Temperate forest... | reverse complement strand
CAACCTCATCAGGCCAGCTCCCTGGCGAGTAGAAGAACGACATGTAACCCCCAACCCCGTATGCTCCGCAGCGAAGGGACGACCAAGCGGTCGGACCATGACGCGAAAACTTTCGAACTAACCGAGACTCGAACCAGCGACGATGCAAGCTGGGCAGTCCCGCACCACTCCGGCCAACACTGTTCGATGCGGAACTGTTCAATCCATAACAGCACGGTCTCGATCCGCGGCGGACCCGGGCCGTACCGGGACCGCGGACCATGGCAACTGGCTCCGGCCGGGCGCAGCCGGACTCGGCCAGTCATCCTCCGACCTAACGTGGGCCGTCAGAGACCGTTTCGTGAGAAGTGGCGGTTGGTTCGGACCGGCCTAGGCTGAGCCGACGGTTTTAAAAACAGTCATGCAGCCGTTCTCATCCGCGGGGACATCCGCAGGTCGGCCGGGTGGTGCTGTGATGTCCGGATGCTTCTTCGGTGGATTGTGCTCGTCACGCCCGATCGGCTCGACCCCCCCGGCCGCTCACCGCGTGTCCAGTATGGGCAGCGCTCTCGGCGCATCGCGCTCCCCACGGCCCGTGCCCGTGCCAGTCGTGAGCCTCGCGTTGCTGTGCCTAAGCCACGTGGCCGCGGCGAGAACGTCGCACATGTCTGCTACCTACATAACGTGATTGCCTCGAAGACCGGACGGCGTTACATCCTCCAGTCCCGCGGCCTCCACGTCTCGTCGAAGCGCCCCTGTCACGTCGTAGGCAGAAGGGCTCACCCGCACGGCCGAGAGGAGGAAGACATCGGCTGGCACAACACCACCCGGTCACGCGCGGTAACACCGAAACGTGCCGACACGCGGCTGCCCAGCGGCTGGCTTCGCTCTTCGCTGGTGTCGGTACGTCCGGCCACGCGGCCAACGCGCTGCCAGCCGAGCCATTCATAGAAGGCCTTGGTGCGCACGGCGACCGTCTGCACAGCCAACCCGGCCTGCCACTCCGCCGTCACCCGGCGGCCACAGGTTCGGTAAACTCCTGCCACCACGACGTACCGGCGTCGAGGCCAGCAGCGTAGGCAAGCCCACCAGCTCGTCACCGGCCCAGGAGCAGCCATGCCGACGTTGGGCTACGTGCCAGCTCAACCAGCGATTACCCGGTGGTGCATGGAACCCTGACCCGCCCCAGCGGAAGGGCGGATGGGAGAGACGAGCGCGCCCAGCGGCCACCGTCACATCCGGACGCAAGGTCACGGCACAAGGGTTAACTTCCACCTTAATGGCCGCTTCTCACACCAAGACCGGCGTCCTACGATTCAGTTCTAGGCTGTGCGGCTTCCGAGCCAGCATGGAGGCTCCGGTGCTCATCGGGAGCGTCGCGGGGCAAGCCGCACAGCCTCACACCCGCAAAGCCGGCCTTCTTGTGACCTGCGGGATTGTCATGACGCGCCTACCACCCTCGCCGCCTCGTTATCCGTCGGCGCTGAGACGGTCAGTACTGCCGAACGGATCCCGAAGCTCGCCGCGCCAGCCGGCGCAGCAGCCACGAGTGTCAGAACCGAAAAAATGTCACCCCGCCACAGCGCACCGGGACGCGGCGAGATCATTTCCCCTGCCGCGATCATCAACACCGAACCAACCGTGATCACTGCGGTAGATCGCAGCCAGATCGGCCGACGGTCGGGCGACGACGGGCCGGCCGACCCGGATCTCGTGACATCCATGACCGCGGTCCGCCACCGGGCGCACACGGCAACATCGGAGCATGGCGGGCCCTGGTCCGAACACTCGATCACCCGGGCAGATGGGGGCGTTCTGATCGCTTGCGCCATCGCAAGGCATCGACCATCGCCGCGCGTACGTTTGGGCAGTGGACGATGCCCATTGGTATGCCCATCTAACCGGTGTAACGCTGACACCAACAGTCGAATATTGAAGGGTGTCGTCCAGCGGGAGGGCTGATGGTCACCACGGTTCCCGACGATGCGCCGCGGTCCGAGGACGGCTACTGGTGGTGGGACGGCCAGCAGTGGCAACCGGTCGAAGGCGGATCTACAGATAACTACCTGGACGGCGGCGCCTTGCCAGGCGGGACGCCCGAGCAGCAGGTCTGCGACTGCGGACCATGCCCATCGTGCGCGGAAGACCGGCAGATGTCATCGCCCTGCGTTTACCTGCTCGGCCACGGCGGAGACCACGAATGCGCGGAGGGTGACCTCTGGCAGCAAGATGGCCCGCATGGGCAAGCGCACCGCAGCCACCCGGCCGGCCGTGCCGTGGCTACCGCGATCATCTCCTACAACTCCTCGGATGGGTCCGTGGGCGCCACTGGCAACACCACGGGCTGGCCGCGCGGTGACATCTGGGTGTCCGGCGATGTCACCTGCAACGGCGCGCTCGTCCAGCGGATGGAGAACAACTGCTCAAATGCCACCGCCTGCACACTGCCCTCGTTCAAAGACCCCGATCCCTCTCCGGGCAGCCACTGGGTCATGACGGTCACCGGCCAAGGGGTAGGCGGCGGACCGGTGACCGACTCCGCCGAGACCACCGTCCCAGATTGAACCTTCTTGCAGCTTCCCGCGGCATCCGAGCAACAGGTGCTTGCGATTTGCGACGAGCTGACCGAGCTCGTCGTCCGATATTGCGGCGGAGCTGCGTACAGCGTGGTGCTGACCCGACATCCCAGGCTGATGTTGGAACTGCCATAGAACGGAAGCAGCTACCGTCGAGAACTACCCTCCTAGCGATGCCTACCGCTCGCACGATTAGGCATGTGGCCGGTGAGCCTGCCCTTGGACGATGGTTCTCCTCGAATGTCACGTCGTTTACAGGCGTAAGCGGCTTGTGGTGGCGTGCGTTGTGGCAATGCTGGCCGAACACCGACGACCGTGGCCGTGGGACCGGCCGGCCAAGCCGCCGCTGGTCGGACCGGCCCACTAGACTCCCTCGCCGTGAGCGACACGCCTGGAACCGAGCCCCTGCTGACGGCCATCGTCCTCAACTACAATGGTGCCCACCTGCTTCCGCCGTGCCTGGATGCCCTGGCCAAACAGGACATGTCGGACGGCGCGATGCAGGTGTGGGTCGTGGACAACGACTCCCGCGGGGATGACTCCGTGGCGATGCTCGCCCGCGACTACCCCTGGGTGCGCGTGATCCAGAACGACCGCAACGCCGGCTTCGGTGGAGGTAACAACGTAGGGATGTGGCAGGCAACCACGCCCTACATCGCGCTGACCAACAACGATGCCCGCCCGGACCCCGACTGGGCACGACACCTGATCCGGCCGCTGCAAGAGGACACCACCGGCCGGATTGCGGCAGTCAGCGGCAAGATCGTGTTCCTGCCGCGGTTCGTGGAGCTGTCGCTGGGCACCCCGGCGTTCCGTCCTGGCTCGGTGGACGGCCGCGAGCTGGGCGTGCGGATCTACAAGGTGCGGGTCAACGGCCAGGACGTGACCGAGCACGTGCTGTGGGAAGGCTGCACCCATGGTCCGGAAGGCGAGGGTGAGGCTCGCTTTCGCTGGACCCGGCCGCGGGGGACGCTGTTCGTGCCGAGCAACCCCGACGGCGTGCCGGCGCGCGAGGGCCTAGAGATCACGCTGACGGCTGCCGCCGAGGCGACCAAGCCGCTGACGCTGGAGTGGCCCAACGGCGGCCGGGTGACGGGGAAGGTCGGCACCACCCCGAGCGAGCTGAAACTGACGATTCCGGCCGACGTACCGCTGCTTGACGTGATCAACAACGTCGGCAGCATCGTCTCCGTTGACGGCTATGGCGCTGACCGCGCCTACCAGGAGGTGGACCGCGGTCAGTACGACAAGCCCGAGGATGTCTTCGCCTTCTGCGGCGGATCGGTTGCCTTCCGGCGCGAGGCGCTGCAAGAGGTCGGCTACTTTGATGATGACTTCTTTATGTACTACGAAGACACCGACCTGTCGTGGCGGTTTCGCTCGGCCGGCTGGCGCATCGTGTATGAACCGAAGTCCGTCACGCGGCACATCCACTCAGCATCCTCGGTTGAGTGGTCGCCCTTCTTCACCTTCCACGTTGATTTGAACCGCCTCTTGATGCTGACCAAGAACGCGACGCCGAGGCTGGCACTACGTGAGGTGCTTCGGTATCCTGCCACGACGGCATCGTTGGCGGCCCGCGAGATTGCCCGGTCGCGGCACACCAGGCGACGGCCAGCGGTCCGTCCGACGCTGTTGCGCATCAGGGTCTTTATCAACTATCTGCGGCTTCTGCCGCGGATGCTACGCAAGCGGCGCAGCCTCGGCAAGCACCTGGTCGCGAGTCGTCGCGAGCTGCAACAGCGCTGGCTGGTGCAGCGACCGGGATGAGGAGCGCCCGATCGGTTACGACCCAACGCCACCATCACCGGCCATCCTGATGACCTCTTGCCGGGCAGTCCACTGGACGGCCAGGGCCAGGCGTCTGGGGTCGCGCGTTGGGAGACCCGCGTGATATGGCGAAAGCTGGATTGCTTGAAGCCTAACCTCCGGTGATGGAACTTCGCATCCTCCGGAACGGCGCCTGGAACCGGTGCCCGTGCCCTGCTCTGGTGATGAAGCACAGCCGGGGCAACCTGCGGGACTCGGGACGATGCCCAGCGAGGGCAGTGAAAGAGATGAGCGGGCCGCCTACGTCACGCCGTTATGTACGGCAGGGACGAACGTGGGATCGCCTACGGACATCGAGGGCCGGGAGGCATGCGAAGTTGCAGAACGCTGAAGCGATGCTGGGTGTCCTCGGGGCCAGCCGTGCGTGACGATCAGCGGCAGCGCGTCGTCGCGCTTCGACCGAACGTGGATGAAATAGATGTTCAGCCCATCGATCTCGGTCACGAACCGCGGCAGGGCATCCAGCCTCGCACTTGCGCCAGTCGTACTCCGTCGCCCAGTAGCCGGTCGGCCAGCTCGTCTTCCGGAATGTCGACGCGGAAGGGGCGGATCGTTGCGGCGCCCGCTGACTTTTCGGTTGCAACAGGCATGTCGGTCTCCTTGCGTTCGGTGACAGCACTAAGCCTGATCGTCTTGTCAGCACGTCGCGCCCGTCGAAGACCCTAAGCCTGCTCTGGTCGCCGGTCCCCGCGTCGCCACGAGTGCAGCCGAGCGGCTCGGTGTTGAGCCACGTCCCCTTTGACAAGACTTGCCCAGCAGGCCGGCGACCAGCTCCGCCTCTGTGCGGCTGGTAACGACCGCCACAGGCACAGACGCGCCGTCCACGATCACCTCCTCTGCTCCTGTCACTGCCCCGTGGGAGCTACTGGCATCATGGTCGCACTGTGGGCGGGCTCGGCGCACCCGTGGGAGACCCTGGCCTGCGCTCTGGTCGCCCACAGTGGAACCCTGACCCGACCCAGTCGGCGGGTCCGGCGGCGGACGCACTACGGACCTCTGGGGCCACCGCCGGGTCCTGCTCGCCGGCCTCGGCATATCCGCTGCCCCCTCACCAAGGGCCGACCGGCCACCTCCGCGGCCTGACCGCCGCCCGCGCCCCGCGGTGCCCGGGCGCAACCTTCATCCCCCTGCCTTGGCCCTGGTGATGGACCCCGTGCCCGCGGAGCCGGGCTCGCTATCATGAGACGCGCTGTCATCGGCATGCGCGTGTACAGCCGAGCGTGCTACCCGCGCCCGGCCACCAACCGCCCGGTAGTCCCGGCGGCGCGTCGACCGTAGTGGGACCGATGGACCGCAGACCAGCACACCGCGGTTCGTCGCCGGGCGGGGGGCCGCGGGCTCAACCCGGTGGCCCGGTGACCCGGCGGTCCCGACCAGCCACCACCGAACCGTCCGCGCCGAGACCGGCACAGCCCCCCGACCACCCGACGAAGATCAACACGACACGCCGCGGCCCAACCACGGACGAGGCCGTCAGTTCACCTTCTTTCCCTTGAGCCCGGACTTCACCATTCCGGTCAGCAGCGCGCGACCGAGCTCACGCATCTCCGGCGGCGCCTGGGTGTTCGTCCACCACAGGAACTTCAGCATCGTCGGCGTGGACGGCAGGAAGTAATGCTGCTCCTCGTCCTTCCAGCCGAACGGGGTGTTGACGACGTCGCATTCGCGGTAGGCCTTGAAGAGAATGTCGGCGGCGGTGTCGCCGTCCAGCTCGCCGGCCTCGTACTTCTCGCAGGTCTCCGACACGGTGTCGAACAGCCGCTTGAAGGTGGGGCTGTCCGGCCACCACAGGCCCGTGTACTGCGACTTCTCCAGCTCCTGGAAATGCCGGTCGTCGCCGTCCAAGGCGAAGCGCTGCCGGGCCTTCAGCAGCCGCATGGTCGTCGGCGTGGTGAAGCTCGCCCACATCCGGAACACCAGGTTCCAGAGCCGGAAGTGGGAGAACGAGATGTACGAGTTGTTCACGATCTCGTCGTTGTAGTTGAGCAGGCCGCGCTCAAGCTGCTCGACGTACTCGTACCGCTCGACCGAGAAGTCATCGTCGCGCAGCGAGGCCAGGAGGCGGCTGCACAGGGCGTCGACCACCTCGAACGTGTTGGACAGCCCGCGCGAGAACAGCGGGTCGATGAAGCCGGCGGCGTGTGACATCAGGCACCAGCGGGGCCCGACCGTCCTGCTGGAGGAGTACTGCAGCCGGTCGGTGGAGACCCACTCGCGGATCCGCTTCGCTCCGTCGAACTGCCGCTTCACCGCCGGGTACCGGTCGAGGTAGAAGTGGAACTCCTCCTCCGGCGTCATGTCCGTGGGCTTGGGGTAGACACGCTCGTCGAAGGTGAGGCCGACGCTGCAGACCGGGTTCTTCGAGTCCTTGTAGTTGTCGAACGGGATGATCCAGAACCAGCCCCGGTCAATCAGGTGGTGCAGCGTCCCGGCGTGGAAGGGCGCCGGCGGGCGGAGCTCCTCGGGATAGAAGCAGACGTCGTCGTACGGCTTGATCCCGACGTAGTGGGTGAACAGCGAGCGCGAGTGGTGCTTGAACCGGGCCGGCTTCTCCCGGAGGTCGAACTTCTCCGCCAGCGGCGAGCGAAACCCACTGGCGTCGATGAGGAACTTGGCCCGGAAGACCTCGCCGTTGTGGCCGGTGACGGTGACCCCGTCGTCGTCGAAGTCCAGCCCGGTCGCGCGCCAGTTCTGCCGCAGCGTGGCGCCGTACCGCGCGGCCACGTTGAAGTAGTACGAGTCGGTGTCCTGCCGGTACAGGTGGCCGGCCTCGGTAAGCGTCTTCGGGCTGGCGAACATCGTCGACTCGTGCGGGTTCGGCTCCTTGCCCACCTCGTGCCGGACGAAGCCGAAGTTCTGCTTCCTCCCGTGGAACGGCCCGATGTTCTTCGTGATGGCCTTCACGTCCAGCAGGTGCCCGATCTCCGGGACGTCGTAGCGCAGCCTGAGCAGGTGCAGCCATTCCACGAGCTGCGGGGTCATCGACTCGCCGACCGCGAACCGCGGGTGGCTGCCGGCGTCGACGAGCACCACGGTCGCGCCCTGCCGGGCCAGGATGGCGGCGGTGATCGAACCCCCCAGGCCGGAGCCCAGGATCATCACGTCGCACAGATGCGGGTCGGCGGCCCCAGGTCCCGCCGTCGCGGCGGCCCTGTCCTTCGCGCCCGTCTCGCTGTCGGTCACAACGGCACTCCTCTCATGTAGTCCAGCGGCGCGTTCACCAGCGCGGGTTGCGCTGGGATGCCGTCGTCAAGCTGGCCGAACCAGCGGGTCAGCGTCGTGGTGAGGTCGTCGAGGTCGGGCTCCCCGCCGCTGGCGACCCAGGCGACGTAGCCGTCCGGGCGGACGAGCAGGCCACGGTACGGCGAGCCCGGGCCGGCGGCCCGCGCGGTGACGGTGGCGACCCGGTCGGCCCACGGACCGGCGGCCTGCCGTACCCGCGGGTCGTCCCGCAGGTCGAGCAGCAGCGCGCGGCCGGTCGCGAGCAGCTCGTACACGCTGGTCGGAAGGTCGTCGACGACCAGGTCCAGGTCAGGTACCCGGCGGCCGAGCAGCGGGTCGTCGCCGGCGCCGACGTCGTACCGGATGTCCAGGCCGGTGATCATGCCGGCGAGGTGACGTTGCACATCGAGGTACGTCATCAGCTCGGCGAAGACGTCCCGCAGCGGCTGCATCTCCTCGCCGCTGAGGTAGAGGTCGCGCTGGGCCAGGGTGTTGGTGATGATCCGGGCGGCGACCGGCTGCCGCTCGGTGTGGTAGGTGTCGAGGAGCCCGGGCGGCGCGTGGCCATGGATCTCGGCGGCGAGCTTCCAGCCCAGGTTGACGGCGTCGCCGAGGCCGGCGCTGATGCCCTGCGCGCCGATCGGCATGTGTATGTGCGCGGCGTCGCCGGCGAGGAAGACCCGACCCCGCCGGTACTCGGTGGCCTGCCGGCTGGAGTCGGTGAAGCAGCTGGTCCACAGCGGGGTGCCGTGGTGGATGTCCTCGCCGGTGATCCGCTCGAAGGAGTCCGCGACCTGCTCGAACGTGGGCGGGTCCTGGGTCTGGCGGACCGGGGCGTTCCGTTCGCGGACGACGACGCGGGTGACGTCCGGGCCGACCGGGAGCACGAGGACCATGCCGCCGCGGCCGTTCTCGCCGGACGGGCGCAGCCGCAGCCGGACACCGCCGACGTCGGCCGTCCACATCTCGAGGGTGGGCTCGGTGCCGGGGAAGTCGATACCGGCGAGCCGGCGGACGGTGCTCCGGCCGCCGTCGCACCCCACCACGTAGCGCGCCCGAAGCCGGCGCCGGCCGCCGGGGGTCGCCACGTCGACGTCGACGCCGTGCTCGTCGGGCTCGATCGCGATCACGTCGAACCCGCGTAGTATCCGGGCGCCCAGCTCACCAGCCCAGCCGGCCAGGATGGACTCGGTGCGCGCCTGGGGCACGCCCCGGACGCCGAACGAGCCGCCCTCGATCACCCGGAAGTCCAGCGGCAGCCCCCCGAAGTGGCCGACAGGGATGAGACCGATGTCACCGAAGCGCGGGCGCAGCCCGCGCTGGCTAAACTCCTCGACGGTGCGCACGGAGAAGCCGAGCGCGCGGGACTGCCGCGTTGGTTCGGTCAGCCGTTCGACGACAATCGTCGAGATGCCGGCCAGGCCCAGCTCACCGGCGAGCATGAGCCCTGTGGGGCCGGCTCCCACAACAATTACTTCCGAATCAGTCTGGTCCATTGGCCCTTCTTCCGGATGAGGTCTCGTCTAGTATCGCGACACCCCGGCGGCCCGTACACGGATGCCTTATCAGGGCTTCGCCAAGTTCGTTAACTCCGCGACCAGGAGTACCGGGACCAGCCATTCGGCCACACATAGGTGACGGTGCCAGGAATGATTTCCTGGCACCGTCATGTATCAGCGGTCCGATACGTCAGTAGAGGCCCATCATGCGGTCGACCGCGATCTCGATCACCACCAGCCCGGGCGTGCTCGGCGGCCGCGAGCGGTAGCGCATGGCGTAGTGACGTACGCCCTCGGCGACCCGGAGCGGGTCCGCGGACACCTCGGCGGGACCCTCCAGCGTGATCCAGCTATAACCGACCATCTGGCAGAGCGCGGCCCGGCTGCCCGGTGCGGCGAGCAGGTTCCTGGCCTTGCGCCGGGTGGCGACCGTCATCACCCGCGCGAGCCCGGCCCGGCCGTCCCAGGTGAACCGCACCGGCGCCACGTGCGGGGTGCCGTCAGGGCGGATGGTGGTCAGCGAGCACAGGTGGTCCCCACTCAGGAACGCCTCGACCTCGGCCGACAGTGGCAACGTCAACGTCATCGCGCTGGTCCGCCCCCTACCCGACAGGGACGGCGTCGGGCCGCTCGGACGCCCTCATCGCCGGCAGCAGCAGTGACATCGCGACCGCGGCGAGCGCGAAGCACGCGCCGACGACGAACGCCTCGTGGAAGACGATCGCCCGGCCCTGCAGGATCCGGGCCGGATCGCCGTTCGCCCACGCGGTCAGCTCCGGGATCCGGCTGAAGGCGATCGTCGCGGCGACGGCCACCCCGAGCGCGCCGCCGCCCTCCTGGCTGGTGTTGATCAGCCCGGCCGCCAGGCCCGAGTGCGGCTCATCGACGTCGGCGAACGCCGCGATCTGCAGCGGCACGAACGCCAGGCCCATCCCGATCCCAATGATGAGGAACGGCGGCAGCAGGTCGACGAGGTAGCTGCCGTGGACCGGCAGCCGGGCCAGCAGCAGCAGCCCGGCCGTGCTCATCAGCAGGCCGGTGATCAGCACCCGCTTGGCCGCGACCTTGGTCACCAGCTTCGTCGAGATGCCCGCGCCGACCGACACCACCAGCGCGAGCGGGACGTACGCGAGGCCGGTGCGCACCGGCGAGTAGCCGAGCACCTGCTGCATGAAGAGGCTGGCGAAGAAGAACAGCGTCACCAGGGTCGCCATCATCAGGACCGCGGTGATGTTCGCTGTACGCAGCACCGGCAGCCGGAAGATGCTCAGCGGGATCAGCGGCGCCTTGGTCCGCCGCTCGATCATGACGAACCCCACCAGCAGGACGGCCGCGACAGCGAGGCCGCCGATGATCCGGGCCGACAGCCAGCCGGCGTCGATGGTTTGGCCGAGGGTGTAGATCAGCAGCAGCAGGCCCACGGTCAGGACGACCGCCCCCGCGATGTCGAAGGTCTCCCGGCGCCGCTCCAGCCGGCTCTCCGGCACGATCGCGGGCGCAAGCAGCGCCGCCGCCACCCCGATCGGCACGTTGATGAAGAAGATCCACCGCCAGCCGGGCCCGTCCGCGAGCAGGCCGCCGAGGACGACCCCGATGACCGAGGCGATGCCGCTCACCCCGCCCCACACGCCGAGCGCGCGGGCCCGGGCCGGGCCCGCGGTGAAGGTGTTCGTCAGCAGGCTCAGGGCGGCCGGCGCGATGAACGCCGAGCCCAGGCCCTGCAGGGCGCGGGCCACGATGAGCATCGGCGTCGTCACCGAGACGCCCGCCAGGAGGGACGCCCCGGCGAACAGCAGCAGGCCCGTCTGCAGCGCGCGCCGGCGACCCCAGCGGTCCGCGATCCGGCCGCCGAGCAGCAAGAACCCGCCGAGAACCGTGCCGTACGCCGTGACGATGTACTGGAGCTGGCTTTCATCAATCGACAGGCTGCGCTCGATGGAGGGCAGGGCGACGTTCACGATCGACACATCGAGGAACGTCATGAACCCGGCGATGCAGAGAAATGCCAGGACCAGCCCCGACCGTTCGGGGACGCCTGGCGGGCCCGCGGTACGGGGTGGGTCGCTCACGGAATCGGTGATGGACATGGCGGCTCCTGATCGGGTCGGTCGGAATCGGGGTTGCTCGTCCGGCGGCCATGCACTGGCGTCCTGGCTGCACCGGATGGAGCGACGTTGTTGCCGTGTCCCGGCGAAGCTAGCATCCTGGGTATCGTAGGTACCTAGAGGAAAGTGGCTAGCTGAGGAGTGGGAATGACGGACATGACAAGCCGGCCGGCGCCCGCCCCGGTCCACTCGGAGCAGGCCTGCCCGATCGTCCCGGTGGTCGAGATCGTCTTCAGCCGCTGGACCACGCCGATCCTCTGGACCCTGAACGAGTACGGCCGGCAGCGTTTCGTCGAGCTGGAGCGCCGGATCGGCACGATCACGGCCAAGGTGCTGACCCAGCGGCTACGGCAGCTCGAGCGCGACGGCCTCGTCCTGCGGACGTACCACCCGGAGGTCCCGCCGCGGGTGGAGTATGAGATCAGCGACCTCGGCCGCAGCCTGTCGCCGCTGTTCGCGACGCTCGCCACCTGGTCGGCAGCACACCTGGGCCGGGTCGAGGCGGCCCGGCTGGACTACGACGCCGCGCACCGGCTGCCCGCGGCGCGCACCTGACCCACCCCCGCGCCGACGAGCCCGACCGGAGGCCGCTCCGGTCGGGCTCGGTTAGCCCGGGGTTCGTCCAGGTTTCGGTTAGTCCGGGGTTCGTCCGCTCGGGCCGGCTCCGGCTCCGGCTACGCCGGGGTCGAGTCCGAGGCCGAACGGGTGTGGACGACCCGGTAGGTGTTCCAGTCGTACGAGGTGGCCAGCGCGTCGACCCGCGCCTGCGTCGAGACCCGGCCGGCGGGCCGCTCCGCCTCCGGCTGGGCGCGGTACGCGTCGTAGGACTCCTTGTCGTCCCACTGCGAGTACGCCAGGACGAACGCGCCGTCGTACCCGCGGGCGCCGAGACCGCGCAGCACGGTGTGGGACCGGTAGCCCGGGGTGTCCAACAGCCAGTCGTGCGACGGGCCCAGGGTGTCGACCAGCTCGTCCTGGTTCTCCTCCGCCACCCCGTAGAACTCGATCACGGTGTAGTCGTCGCGGTCCGGCGAGATCTCGGTGACGTCGCCGAGCGAGGGGTGCCGCTGGGTGTAGACGACCTCGTTGCGGGTCAGCCTCATCGACGTCGTCATCTCGCCGAAAAGCGGGACCGTGCGGTGCCGGAACTCATCGCCGGCGTACCTCAGCTCCAGGTCCTTCCCGCTGCGCCACTGGATGAAGTTGGCGGTGCCGAACTTCTCCTCGCCACTGTGGACGGTGCTGGAGATCCAGCCGGGGAATGCGGCGGTGTCGACGATCCTCCGCATCTCGCCGAGCAGGAGGTCCTGCTTCTCGGCGACATCGGTGGTGAACAGGTTGAGGACGGTCAGCGTGCGGTCCTCGGCTTTGATGTACGGCATAGCTCCCCTTCTCGATTTCTCGGTCAAACTGTGGCTGCTGGTGCTGGAACTTCCGTGCTGGCGCCGGCGCGGCCGGTCGGGCTCCGCTGCCGGTCCGTGCCGGTGCCGCCGAACCACCGGTGCAGTGCGCCCACCAGGTCGTCGGAGTCTGTCGCCGTCCAGGCCACGTAGCCGTCCGGACGGACCAGGACAGCGGCTGTCCCGGCGAGCGGGTCGGCACCGTCGACCGGCTCGGGCACCGCGGTCACGGTGGTGACGCGGTCCGGCCAGCCCGCCGCCACCGCCCGGACGCCGGGGTCGTCGGCGAGGTCGAGCAGCACGCCGCGGGCCGGGTGCAGCAGCCGCATCGTGCTGGTCACGCCCGCCGGGCCCCGCAGGCTCCGGGCCGCCAGCCTCCGGCCCACCAGCGGATCCCGCCCGGTGCCCAGGTCGTACCGGACGTCGAGGCCGCTGACGATGCCGGCCAGGTGCCGCTTGACGTCGTCGTACGCGATCAGCTCGGTGAACAGGTCGCGGAGCGGGTCCGCCTCGTCGCCGCCGAGGAAGACCATCCCCTGTGCCCGGGTGTTCATCAGCAGCCGGGCGCCGGCCGGGTGCCGCTCACCGTGGTAGGTGTCCAGCAGGCCGGGCGGCGCCCAGCCGCGCGTGCTGGCCGCGAGCTTCCAGCCCAGGTTGGCGGCGTCCTGCACGCCGGTGCTCAGGCCCTGCCCGCCGGCCGGCAGGTGGATGTGCGCCGCGTCCCCGGCGAGCAGGACCCGACCGCGGCGGTACTCGGTCACCTGACGGGTCGCGTCGGTGAAGGAGCTGACCCAGTCGGCACCGCCGCCGTGGATGTCCTCGCCGGTGATCCGCGCCCACGCGCCGGCCACCTCGGCGAACGTCACCGGCTCGGTCCGCCGCCGTGCCAGCGTCCCGTGTGGACAGACGATGACCCGGTCCACGCCCGGGCCCAGCGGGGCCGCCATCACCATGCCTCCGGGCAGCCGCTCGCCCAGGGGGCGCGGCCGCAGGTCGCAGCCGACGACGTCGGCGAGGAACATCTCCCGGGTCGCCGCCGTGCCCGGGAAGTCGAACCCGGCGGCGTTGCGGACCGTGCTCTGCCCCCCGTCGCACCCCACCAGGTACGCGGCGCTCAGCCGCCGGACGCCGGCGGGGGTGCGCGCGGCGATCTCGACCGCGTCGCCCCGGTCGGCGAGCTCGACCAGGTCCCAGCCGCGGCGGATCTCCGCGCCCAGCGACCGGGCCCAGCCCTCGAGCACCGCCTCGGTCCGCGACTGTGGGACCCCGCGAGCGCCGAAGTGGCCGCCCTCGAGCACGGTGTAGTCGAACTGCACGCCGCCGAAATGGCCCCGCGGGCTCTTCTCCAGGTGGCCGAAGCGCGGCAGCAGGCCACGCTGGTCGAACACCTCCATGGCGCGGGCGGTGAAGCCCAGGCCGCGCGACTGCCCGGTCGGTTCGGCCAGCCGCTCCGTGACGATGACCCGCGCCCCACCGAGGCGCAGCTCACCGGCGAGCATCAGCCCGGTCGGACCGGCACCGACGATGATGACGTCCGCGTCCACCATTCCATCACTCCCCTGTCGACTCAGCGTGCGGAGCTTGCGACGACGTCGTCCTCGTAACGCCAAGGCACCTCGGGGCTCGTCGCTGCCGGACCGGCGGCGGCCGCCGCGTCCGGGGCGCCGTCCGCCGGTGCCAGGCCCCGCGGCAGCAGGGGACCGGCGGCGGCCGTCGTGACCAGCCCCATGACGACCATCATGGTGAACATCGGGCCGTCCAGTACGCCGAGGCTCACCCCCGCGTTGAGGATGATCAGCTCGGTCAGGCCGCGGGTGTTCATCAGCAGGCCGAGCGCGCGGACCTCGGGCCAGGACAGGCCGAAGGCCCTCGCCGGCAGCCCGGCGCCGATCAGCTTCCCGGCGCACGCCACGGTGAGGATCGCGGCCAGCTCCAGGTAGTTGCGGCCGGACAGGCCGCCGATGTCGACGCCCAGCCCGGTGCTGATGAAGAAGACCGGCAGCAGCAGCAGCCCGACGACGTTCAGCGGCCCGCGCAGCCGCACCTGGAGGACGTCGGCCGGCTCCCGCGGCATGATGAACCCGAACAGGAACGCGCCGAAGATGGCGTGGATCCCGATCCAGGTGGTCAGGTACGCGGACAGGAAGACCCCGGCCGCGAGCACCACCACCAGGTACGCGGAGCCGGCGCCCGCGGTGAGCCGGCGGACCAGGACGGCCAGCAGCGGCCGCACCACCGCGAACATGGTCGCGACGTAGACCACGGCGAGGACCACGATCTGCGCGAGGTCGGCGGTGCTGCCGGCCGTGACGATCGCCGAGACCAGCGCCAGCAGGCACCAGGCGAGCACGTCGTCAATCGCGGCGCTGGACAGCGACAGCGCACCGACCCGCGTCCGCATCAGCCCGTTGTCAGTCAGGATCCGCGCCAGCACCGGGAACGCGGTGATCGACATGGCCGCGCCGATGAACAGCACGAACGCGGTGACCGGGATGTGCTTGCCGTGGACCTCGGAGTGGCGCGAGTAGAGCGCGAGCGCAAGGCCGGCACCGAGGAGGAACGCCAGCAGCACCGAGAACAGTGAGATGCTCGCCGCGGCTGCCTTCCGGTTGCGGAGCAGGCTCTTCTCGAACTCCCAGCCGATCATGAAGATGAACAGCAGCAGCCCGACCTGCGCGATCGCCGACAGCATCGGCCGGACCGCCGCCGGGAAGAGCCGTTCGGTCAGGTGGCCCGGCAGGAGCCCGAGCACGCTCGGCCCGAGGACGATCCCGGCCGCGATCTCCCCGATCACCGCGGGCTGCCGGAGGAGCCGGGCGAGACGGCCGAGCAGGGTTCCCAGGATCAGGATCGACGCGACGCTGACCAGTACGGCCGCGAGGGTCAGATCGGCTTGCGATGCAGGAGTCCTCATCCATCGTCCCAACACTCAGGCGTCGACCAGCCGGCCGCGCGGCGACTCCGCGCCGGCAGGTGGCGTGGCTCGTGCGAGGTTCTCGATCCGGCTCGGTCATCCGTCCCAGATCGGATGTGCGGCCGCCGCCACCGGCTCGAGCGCGCTCATCGAGCCGCGGAAGAAGACCAGCGGCTCGTCCTCCCGGTGGACGCCGAGCTGGGTCACCTCGCCGAGGAAGATCCGGTGGTCGCCGCCGGAGAACTCGTCGACCAGCCGGCACGCCAGGAACGCCAGCGCGTCGCTGAGGATCGGACCCGCCGTGCCGGACCCATGGTGGGCCACGTCCCCCAGCACGGCCGTCTCCTTCGCCGCGAATGCCCAGGCGACCCGCTCCTGCCGGCCGGTCAGGAAGTTGACCACGAACCGGCCCGACCGCCGTACCATGTCGCCGAGCCGCGACTGCTCGTGCAGGCAGATCAGGACCAACGGCGGTTCGAGCGAGACCGAGGTGAACGAGTTGACGGTCGTACCCGCCTGCAGGCCCTCGAGCTCACTGGTGATGACGGTGACGCCGGTGACGAAGTTCCCGCACACCTGACGCAGGGTTCTCGCCTCGACCGGCCTGATCTCATGCACACCGGCTGGCGCCCCGTTCTCCATTTGATAAATCTCCCCGTCCGACTCTACGACGCACCATCCGATCGCTGGTCCAGCGTCCCCGAACCGGTCGGGTCTGTTCAAGACCGCGGTCTTCAGGGCTCGGTCGGAATTCGCAGGGCCAGCCCGGTTCCGTCTAACTTCGAACCAGCGAGCGTCAAGAACCTGTAAAGGCCGGGCCGTCGGGTGACCCAGGTCAGGCCGCTCCGGAACCCAGCCGGTATCCCACTCCGCGTACTGTCACAATCCAGTCGCCGTTGCCAAGCTTGTTGCGCAGCGTGCTGACGTGCGTGTCGACGGTCCGGCTCGACATTCCCCAGTCGTCCGCCCATACCCTGGCCATCAGCTCCTTACGGGAGAAGACCATCTCCGGCGCGGACGCCAGCATGTACAGCAGATCGAACTCCTTGCGAGTCACGTCGACGGTGCGGTCGCCGAGACGCACCTGCCGGCTGCGCGGATCGACATGCAGGAAGCCCAGAGAGATTACCTGCGGTGGCCGCACGGACGAGCAGGCCCGGCGTGCGACCGCATCCATCCGAGCCATCAGCTCACGAAACCCATAGGGCTTGACAAGGCAGTCGTCGGCGCCAGCCTGCAGGGTGAGCACCCGGTCCAGCTCCGTGCCGGACGTGAACGTGATGATCGGGGTGCCGCCCCGGGCCCGGATCCGGCGGCACGCCTCCACCCCGTCCAGATCGGGTAGATCGAGGTCAAGAAGGACCAGATCCGCCTGTTCGTACCTCTCGAGCGCAGCCTGTGCCGAACCGGCCCGATCGATCTCGTGCCCCTGCCGGCCCAGGCGACCGGCAAGGACATGTGCCGTCTCATCGTCGGCGTCCACCACGAGAACGCGCATTCCCGCGGCACCTCCTTCCGTTCAGGCAACCGCGGGCGCCGCTGCCAGGTGTGTGGGGCTCGCCGACCACATGGGCAACTCTGGCCTACGACCGACCTGTAGTAGGAGCACGCTCACCGTCCGGCTGATACGTGCATTTGTTCGTCCGTTGCGAGAATCTTGTCGTCGCGACCGGGAAACCGTCGGAGTGGTTCCTCCTCGGACATTTCGCCGACAAACTTGACAGTCGACCGACAAACGCCGCAAACCCTTGTCGGGCCGCGTGTTGACCACTTGGCGTCGTCCGGAAACTATGGACCACGTTCCCCGGTGGAGTTATCGACATCGGTGCCGCACGCCAGTGCCGTCACCGCCGCCGGCGCCATTGAGGAGACTGAGTTGACCGCGCCCGCAGGCATCGCCGGCCCCATGATCCGCGTGACCAACGGAAATGCCAACGCGCCGGAGCTGGCCGCGCTCACCGTGGTCCTGATGGCCCGGATCCGCGCGTCGGAACCGGTCAGTGGATCCGCCCTACCGCGGTCACACCGGCCGGCGGGCCGGCAGGCCGACCGGTTTTCCGGCTTCGCGACCGCGCGTAGCTGGCGCACGACGGGCTAAGTCGCACGACCGACTGGGCCGCACTACCGACTGAACCCGACCACGGTACGCCCGACATGCCCCGCGCCCGGAGACATGCCAGAGGAGAAGACGAGACAATGCACAGCACTCTCATCGTGGCCCGAATGCGGCCGAGCTCGGCCGCCGATGTTGCTCGGCTCTTCGGCGCCTTCGACGAGACCGAGATGCCGCACCGCATGGGGACCCGGCGCCGCCAGCTCTTCCGCTATCACGGGCTCTACTTCCATCTCCAGGACTTCGACGAGGACAACGGCGGCGCGCTGATTGAGAAGGCGAAGGCGGACCCGCGCTTCGTGCGGATCAGCGACGACCTCACGCCGTACATCGAGGCATACGACCCGGGGACCTGGCGGTCCCCCGCCGACGCGATGGCCACCCGGTTCTACCACTGGCAGGTGTCCGCGTGAGCCGGCGGCGGGCGGTCATCACCGGCATCGGCGTGCTGGCCCCGGGCGGGGTCGGGGTGAAGGACTTCTGGAGCCTGCTGAGCGAGGGCCGGACCGCGACCCGCGGGATCACGTTCTTCGACCCGACACCGTTCCGCTCCCGGGTCGCGGCCGAGGTCGACTTCGATCCCGAGGCGCACGGGCTGAGCCCCCAGGAGATCCGCCGGATGGACCGGGCGGCGCAGTTCGCCGTCGTGGCGACCCGGGAGGCGGTGGCGGACAGCGGCCTCGACGTGGAGCAGGCGGACCCGTACCGGATGGGGGTGACAATCGGCAGCGCGGTCGGCGCGACCATGGGCCTGGACGCCGAGTACCGGGTGGTCAGCGACGGCGGCCGGCTGCACCTGGTGGACCCGGCGTACGCGGTGCCGCACCTCTACGACTATCTGGTCCCTAGCTCGTTCGCGGCCGAGGTCGCCTGGGTGGTCGGCGCCGAGGGCCCGGCCATCGTGGTGTCCACCGGCTGCACCTCGGGCATCGACTCGGTCGGCCACGCCGTCGAGCTGATCCGGGAGGGCTCCGCCGACGTGATGATCACGGGCGCCACGGAGGCCCCGATCTCGCCGATCACGGTGGCCTGCTTCGACGCGATCAGGGCGACCACGCCCCGCAACGACGACCCCGGGCGTGCCTCCCGGCCGTTCGACGGCAGCCGCAACGGGTTCGTGCTGGGCGAGGGCGCGGCCGTGCTGGTCGTCGAGGAACGCGAGCGGGCCCTGCGCCGGGGCGCCAGGATCTACGCCGAGGTCGCCGGCTACGCCTCGCGCTGCAACGCGTTCCACATGACCGGGCTGCGGCCGGACGGCGCGGAGATGGCGGAGGCGATCCGGGTCGCGCTGGCCGAGTCGCGGACCGACCCCGGGTCGATCGACTATGTGAACGCGCACGGCTCGGGGACCAGGCAGAACGACCGGCACGAGACCGCGGCGTTCCGGACGGTGCTCGGCGAGCATGCGTACCGGACACCGGTGAGCTCGATCAAGTCCATGATCGGCCACTCGCTCGGCGCGATCGGCTCGCTCGAGATCGTCGCGTCGGTGCTGGCGATGCAGCACGACGTCGTGCCGCCGACGGCGAACCTGCACACTCCGGATCCGGAGTGCGACCTGGACTACGTGCCGCTGGTCGCGCGGGACTGGCGGACCGACACCGTGCTCACCGTCGGGAGCGGGTTCGGGGGATTCCAGAGCGCGATGGTCCTCACCGGACCGGACCGGGTCGCGTCGTGACCGGCGCGGCGGTGGTGACCGGGATCGGGGTGGCGGCGCCGAACGGCCTCGGCACGGAGGACTTCTGGGCGGCCACGCTGGCGGGCCGCAGCGGCATCGGCCGGATCAGCCGGTTCGACCCGGCGGGCTACCCGGCGCGGCTGGCGGGCGAGGTGCCAGGGTTCGTGGCCGAGGAGCACCTCCCGAGCCGGCTGATCCCGCAGACCGACCGGATGACCCGGCTCGCCCTGGTGGCCGCGGAGTGGGCGCTCGCCGACGCCGGGCTCGACCCGGAGACGCTGCCCGCGTTCGACATGGGCGTGGTCACCGCCAGCTCCTCCGGCGGCTTCGAGTTCGGCCAGCGCGAGCTGCAGGCGCTGTGGAGCAAGGGCGGTCAGTACGTCAGCGCGTACCAGTCCTTCGCCTGGTTCTATGCCGTCAACACCGGCCAGATCTCGATCCGCAACGGCATGAAGGGGCACAGCGGCGTCCTGGTCAGCGACCAGGCCGGCGGGCTGGACGCGATCGCGCAGGCGCGCCGCCAGATCCGGGCCGGCACCCGGGTCGTCGTCTCCGGCGCGCTCGACGCGTCGATCTGCCCATGGGGCTGGGTCGCGCAGCTCGCCAGCGGTCGGCTGAGCACCAGCGAGGTGCCGGACCGGGCGTACCTGCCGTTCGACGCGGACGCGCGCGGGCACGTACCCGGCGAGGGCGGGGCGATCCTCGTCCTCGAGGAGGCCGGCGCCGCCCGCGACCGCGACGCCCGCGTCTACGGGGAGATCGCCGGCTACGCGGCCACCTTCGACCCCCGGCCCGGCTCGGGACGCGAACCCGGGCTGCGCCGGGCCGTTGAGCTCGCGCTGGCCGACGCCGGGCTCGAGGCCGCGGAGATTGACGTGGTCTTCGCGGACGCCGCCGGCGTCCCGGAGCTGGACCAGATCGAGGCCGACGCGCTGGCCGCGGTCTTCGGGCGCCGCGGGGTAGCAGTCACCGCGCCGAAGACGATGACCGGGCGGCTGTGCTCCGGCGCCGCGCCGCTCGATCTGGTCACGGCGCTGCTGTCGATCCGGGACGAGCTGATCCCGCCCACCGTGCACGTCCAGCCGGCTACCCGGTACGGCCTCGACCTGGTGTGCGGCGACGTCCGCACCGGTCCGGTGCGCACGGCCCTGGTGCTGGCACGCGGCGCCGGCGGGTTCAACTCCGCCGTCATCGTCCGCGCCGCTGGCGACCGAGCTGGCAACAACAACTGAGCTGGCAACAAACGACTGAGCTGGCAACAACAACTGGGAGGACACTGCGATGGCCCTGAAGATGTTCACGATGAACGACCTTGCGCGGATCCTGCGGGAGGGCGCCGGCGTCGACGCGGGCACGAACCTCGACGGCGACATCGTCGACTACGAGTTCGAGGAGCTGGGGTACGACTCGCTCGCCCTGCTCGAGACGTGCGGCCGGATCGAGCAGGAGTACGGCGTCACGCTCGACGACGGCACCGTCGCGGCTGCCAGGACACCGCGGGCGCTGCTGGACGCGGTCAACTGCCGGCTCTCGATCCCGGCCTGACCGGCCCGCGGTCGAGCTCCGCCAACCACCCACGCATCGGGGGAGAACAGCATGTCCACTCAGGACGACCAGGACCGCAGGGTCGCCATCGTGACGGGCGGGACCAGCGGCATCGGGCTCGCGGTCGCCCGGCATCTGGGCCGCCAGCACGCGGTGTTCATCGGCGCCCGCAACGCCGACAACCTGCTCACGACCGTCAAGGAGCTGACCGAGGAGGGCCTCCGCGTCGACGGTGCCCCCTGCGACGTCCGCTCCCGCGCGGACGTGAGGCGCTTCGTACGGGCCGCCGTTGACACCTTCGGGACCATCGATGTCCTCGTCAACAACGCCGGCCGCAGCGGCGGCGGGGTGACCGCGGACCTCACCGACGAGGTCTGGTACGACGTGATCGACACGAACCTCAACAGCGTCTTCCTGATGACCCGCGAGGTGCTGACCGCCGGCGGCATGCGCGCCAAGCACCGGGGCCGGATCGTCAACATCGCGTCCACCGCCGGCAAGCAGGGGGTCGTGCTCGGTGCGCCGTACTCGGCGTCGAAGCATGGCGTCGTCGGGTTCACCAAGGCGCTCGGCAACGAGCTCGCGCCCACCGGGATCACGGTGAACGCGGTCTGCCCCGGCTACGTCGAGACCCCGATGGCGGCCCGGGTACGCCAGGGCTACGCCGAGGCGTACGGCACCAGCGAGGCAGCGATCCTGGCGAAGTTCGAGGCCAAGATCCCGCTCGGCCGCTACTCCAGCCCGGAGGAGGTGGCCGGCATGGTCGGCTACCTGGTCTCCGACGCCGCCGCATCGGTCACGTCGCAGGCGATCAACGTCTGCGGCGGGCTGGGCAACTTCTGAGCCTGTCCCCCGTCATCGCGGCCCACCGCGCCGCCCATCCCGACGATTGAGGAGTACCCGCATGCCGTCGAGCGCAGTGCGTGAGGTCGCGCACGACATCACGATCGAGGCCCCCGCCGCCGCCGTCTACCGGCTGATCGCCGAGGTGGAGAGCTGGCCACGGATCTTCCCGCCGACCATCTACGTCGACCACCTCGAACGCGGCCCCGGCTCCGAGCGCATCCGCATCTGGGCCACCGCCAACGGCGAGCCGAAGAGCTGGGTCTCCCGCCGTGTTCTCGACCCCGGTGAGCTGCGGATCGACTTCCGGCAGGAGGTCTCCGTCCCGCCGGTCGCGGCGATGAGCGGGACCTGGCTGATCCAGGCGGTGTCCGACACCGAGTCATGGGTCCAGCTGCTGCACGGCTACCGCGCCGTCGACGACGACCCCGCCGGCCTGCGCTGGATCGACGAGGCCGTCGACCGCAACTCCCGCTCCGAGCTGGCCGCGCTCAAGCGGAACGTCGAGCTGGCTCGCGCGACCGAGGAGCTCACGTTCTCCTTCGTGGACACCGTCCAGATCCACGGGCGGGTCGAGGACGTCTACGACTTCGTCCACTCGGCACAGATGTGGGCACAGCGGCTCCCGCACGTCGCCGCCGTCCGGCTGGAGGAGGAGACGCCCGGCCTGCAGACCCTGGAGATGGACACCCGGGCGAAGGACGGGTCCGTCCACCGGACCAGGTCGTACCGGGTCTGCCTCCCGACGTACCGGATCGCCTACAAGCAGGTGACCCTCCCGGCGCTGCTCACCCTCCACACGGGAGTGTGGACGTTCGAGGAGACCGAGGCGGGGGTCGCCGCGTCATCGCAGCACACCGTCGTCCTCAACACCGACAACATCACCGCCGTCCTCGGACCCGAGGCGGGCGTGCCGGAGGCCCGCGAGTACGTCCGGGCCGCGCTGAGCACGAACAGCCGCGCCACCCTCGGCCTCGCCAAGGACCATGCGGAGAGCATCGTCCGGTCATGACCGATCTGCGTACCGAGGTCGTTGTGGTGGGCGCCGGACCGGTCGGTCTCGCGCTCGCTGGTGAGCTGCGCCTGGCCGGCGTCGACGTCACGGTCCTCGAGCGGCGTACGGCTCCGTCCGGCGAGTCCAGGGCCTCGACCCTGCACGCCCGGACGATGGAGATCCTGGACAGCCGGGGGCTGCTGGCACAGGTCGGTACCCCGCCGCATGAACCGATGGGGCACCTCGCCGGGATCCCGCTCGACCTCACCCTGCCCAGCGGGTACCCGGGACAGTGGAAGGTGCCGCAGACCCGGATGGAGGAGATCCTGCACTCGTGGGCACGGTCGCTGGGCGCGCGGATCCGGCGCGGGCACCGGCTGCACTCGGTCGTCGCCGAAGCGGAGGACGTCGAGGCCGTCGCGGTCGGGCCGGCGGGGCCGGTCCGGGTCTCGGCCCGGTACCTGGTCGGTTGCGACGGCGAGGACAGCACGACGCGCCGGCTGCTCGGGGTACGGTTCCCCGGGCACGACGGCCGGCGGCGGCTGCTACGGGCGGACGTGGCCGGGATCGAGATCCCGAACCGGCGGTTCCAGCGGTTGGCGCGGGGGCTCGCCATCGCCGCCCGGCGCGGGGACGGGGTGACCCGGGTGATGGTGCACGAGCTCGGCCCGGTCGCGGGCGGGCCTGGGCCCGATGCCGGCCCGGCCTCGGGTGAGCCCGGGTTCGCCGCGGTGGCCGATGCCTGGGAGCGGGTGACCGGGGAGGACATCCGCGGCGGTGAACCGCTGTGGGTCAACGCCTTCGACGACGCGAGCCGGCAGTTGTCGGCGTACCGGCACGGCCGGGTGCTGTTCGCGGGCGATGCCGCGCACCGGCAGATGCCGATCGGCGGCCAGGCCCTGAACCTCGGCCTGCAGGACGCGTTCAACCTCGGCTGGAAGCTCGGGAACCGGCTGCACGGCGGCAACACTGACGAGCTGCTGGAGACGTACCACACCGAGCGGCACGCGGCCGGCCGGCGAACCCTGGCCAACATCGCCGCGCAGGCGGAGCTGCTGCTCGGCGGGCCCGAGGTCGAGCCGCTCCGTACGGTCGTCGCCGAGCTCGTCCGGATCGAGGCGACCCGCCGGCACCTCGCGGGCACGATCTCGGGCCTGGACGTCCGGTACGACGTCGGCCCCGGCGACCATCCGCTGCTCGGGGCCCGGCTGCCGAACTTGTGCCTGTGCACACCCGCCCGGGTCAGCACGACGGCACTGCTGCGCACCGGCCGTGGGCTGCTGCTCGATCTGGCCGGGAACGCCGGCCGCCGGGCCGAGCTGTCCCGGCTGGCCGAGGGGTGGTCCGGCCGGGTGGACCCGATCGTCGCCGGGCTCGACGCCGGCTCCGCGGGGGCGGTGGAGCCCGGTCGGCTGCTGGTCCGACCAGACGGGTACGTCGCCTGGGCCGGCGACGGGGACGCCGACCCGCGGCCCGCCCTGCGACGCTGGTTCGGCGCACCCGCCGTACCGACCTGAAGGAGAGGCAACCCGTGCGGCAACGCGTGAACGAGCTGGCCGAGATCAAGCGCTCGGTGCACCTCGGGGGGAACCCGGAAGGCACCGAGCGCCAGCACACCAAGGGCAAGCTGACGGTCCGCGAGCGGATCGACCTGCTGCTGGACGAGGGGTCCTTCCAGGAGGTCGAGCCGTTGCGGCGGCATCAGGCGACCGGCTTCGGCCTGGAGGCGAAGCGGCCGCACACCGACGGCGTGGTCACCGGATGGGGGACGGTGCACGGGCGGACCGTGTTCGTCTACGCGCACGACTTCCGGATCTTCGGAGGCGCGCTCGGCGCCGCGCACGCCCAGAAGATCCACAAGATCATGGACCTGGCCCTCGCCGCCGGCGCGCCCCTGGTCAGCCTCAACGACGGCGCCGGCGCCCGCATCCAGGAGGGCGTGACGGCGCTGGCCGGGTACGGCGGGATCTTCCAGCGCAACACCCGCGCCTCCGGGGTCATCCCGCAGATCAGCGTCATGCTCGGCCCGTGCGCCGGCGGCGCCGCCTACGCGCCCGCGCTGACCGATTTCGTCTTCATGGTCCGCGGCATCGCGCAGATGTTCATCACCGGTCCGGACGTCGTCCAGGCGTCGACCGGCGAACAGGTCACCCAGAACGGCCTGGGCGGCGCCGACGTGCATGCCGAGATATCCGGCGTCTGCCACTTCGCCCACGACGACGAGGCCTCCTGCATGGAGGAGGTCCGCTACCTGCTCTGGCTCCTCCCACAGAACAACCGCGAGCTGCCCCCGCCGCAGCCGACCGCCGACCCGGTGGACCGGCGCTGCGACGCGTTGCTGGACCTGGTCCCCGTCGAGAGCAACCGCCCGTACGACATACGAGCGGTGATCGAGGAGATCGTCGACGACGGCGACTACCTGGAGGTCCACGAACGCTGGGCCACCAACATCGTCGTCGTGCTGGCCCGGCTGGGTGGTCAGGTCGTCGGGATCGTCGCGAACCAGCCGAACACACTTGCCGGCGTCCTGGACATCGACGCCAGCGAGAAAGCTGGCCGGTTCGTGCAGATGTGCGACGCCTTCAACATCCCGATCATCACGCTGGTGGACGTGCCCGGCTTCCTGCCCGGGGTCGGCCAGGAGCACAGCGGGATCATCCGGCACGGCGCCAAGCTGTTGTACGCGTACTGCAACGCGACGGTGCCGCGGATCCAGGTGATCCTGCGCAAGGCGTACGGCGGGGCCTACATCGTGATGGACTCGCGCTCCGTCGGCGCCGACCTGTCCTACGCCTGGCCGACCAACGAGATCGCGGTGATGGGCGCCGAGGGGGCAGCCAACGTGATCTTTCGCCGTCAGATCGCAGCCGCGGACAGCCCGGAGGCGACGCGCCAACGCCTGGTCAAGGAGTACCGCGCGGAGCTCATGCACCCCTACTACGCGGCCGAACGCGGCCTGATCGACGACGTGATCGAGCCCGCCGCGACCCGGACGGTCCTGATCCGGTCGCTGGACATGCTCCGCACCAAGCACGCCGACCTGCCGAGCCGCAAGCACGGCAACCCACCGCACTGACCCACCGCGCTGGCTCCCGCACTGACCCACCGCACTGACCCACCGCACTGGGAGCTTGCCGGCACGTAGGGTGCGCCACGCCGGCTGATGCCCGGCGCGCTGCCCCTCCCGCTCTGGCGGGGCCTTGATCTGTCATCTTGCGCAGCTCGGCAACTACGCTCGTCCATGCACGTGCTTTCACTACCTCGATGACGAGGCAGAGCCGGACGCACCAACCCCAAGGCTCGAGTTACCACAGGTTCCTTGCTGCCGGCCGGTTCAGGGGGATCTGCCCACGAAGACGGTTCGGATGGGCCCGCCATCGTGCCGACCTCCTCCCCAGGAACAGCCGGGCGCACCCTGCGTCCGGTCTCCCGGCCGGGGAGGCCGACTGGAAGACCGACTTTCCCGAGAGGCCGTGCCGGAGGGTCGTTGCGGTAGTGGACGGCTAGCCGGCGGTACGGTTCCGGGCATGACCGGTGCCACGCCTCACCCCGGTGGGGAGATCCCGTTCGACCAGGCCCCCGGGCTGGCGGAGCTGGCGGAGCGAGCTGACCGGCACGAGCGGCTGCGCCTGGTCCGCGGCGGTGTGGCGTCCGCGCTCGTGGTGATGACCGAGGACGACTATGACCAGGCCGTCCAGGACACCGCGGATCTGCAGTTGTGCCGGGAGCTGTTGTCCCGCATCGAGCCCCTCGACTCAGCCCAGGCCGAGGCAGAGCACGCCGCGACCGTAGCCTTCCTAGACGGGATCCTGAGCCGCACGAGCCGCCCGTGAGCTACCGGGTACGCCGCGGCCCCGGAGTCACCCAGGCGATCGAACGACTGTTGAGCGCAACCGAGGGGCTGCACCGGCTCCACCTGGACCGGCTCGACCCGGACACCCGGCGGTCCCTGCGGTACCGGATCCTCTACCGGATCAACGACAGGGACCTGGTCGTCATCGTCGTGGCTGTCGGCGCGATGCCACGGCCGAGCCGCAGGAGGCCCTGACGCGGCGTGCTGAACGCCGACGAGGCCCCAGAGTAGCGAGGCTGGTGAATGGCCCAACAGATCGTGAAGGATTAGCACGACGCCATCCGCCGCGCTTACGCCGACGACATGCCCGTCGGCGCCCCACTCGACCGGCACGACGACGTACGCACCACCCTCCGCTACTACGAACGCCGCGGCGCAAACGAATGCAACGCGAAACCATGACCGCCGACCTCGCCCGAGTCCTTCACCGCCGTCCCAGATGCCCTACGCACCACCCTCTCGGCAACCCCGCTCGGGTCTCCCCGCCCTCGTCTATGGTCCGGACGCGCTCGGGCAAGAGGCCCCGTTGCCGCAGGGGCCTTACCCCCTTGATCGAGGCGGACGCGGGGGCTGGTCGAGGTGTTGCCGGCGCCTACCTCCCACTCGGTCCGGCCCATCGGCAGGTTGCTGCCGAGCTCTCTCCACGGACCTGGCCTCCGGGGCAAAGTGGCTGCGCCCCTGCTCGTGGCCGCTGTGGCCTGCTCCGCCGCCCGCCCGGGGCCACCGGCCCGAGAGGTGCGACGAGCTGGCGACAGGCCATGGTGAGTCCTTCGAGTGTTTCGTCACTCGGATTTGACGGAACTTCGGGTGACGTGCCGTCACGGGTGGGGGGAGGTGGTGCAGCGGCGGGGGCGTCTGGTGGGCTGGGCATGGTTGTGTGTGTCGACGACGGCGGCCGTGGGTGGGCCAGGTCGAGCCGGCGCCAGTGACGGGCAGCGCCAAGCCCGGGGCAGGGCCACCCGGCGGCGCGTGGCCGCCGAGGCACCGCCCATGGGCTAGCAGGGAGCGGGGACGGGCCGCTCTGGGATGCTGACCCCGACCTTGCCGAGGGTCCGGGTGAACGCCCGGGTCCATTCGCCGTCGCTCTCGGCCTCGATGATGGTGTCGGTGAGGAACCGGCAGAAGGCCAGGTCACCCTTCATGTAGCCGATGCCGTAGCGCTCCTCGGTAAAGGGCTGGCCGACGACACTGAGCCTGTCCGGCTGTTGCGCGGCGTAGACGGACAGGATCGCGTCGTCGGTGGTGACGGCGTCGACGGCGTCGGCGGACCTGCTCAGCAGCAGCTTGACGCATTCGGTGTAGGTCGCGAGCCCCACCGGCCGTGCCCCATACGTCGCCTGCACAGTCGTGATCGAGGTGGAGCCGGCGACAGAGCACACCCTGACACCGGCGAGCTTGTCCGGTCCGGTGATTCTGTCCTGGTCCTCCTTGCGGACCAGGATCCGCTGGCCAGTCACGAAGTACGGCCCGGCCTGCCCGACCTTCTTGCTGCGTTCGGGAGTAATGGAGTATGTCGCGATGACAATGTCCACCCGTCCCGAGGTGATGGCATCTTCCCGCTCTTTCGAGACGGTCTCGACGTAGTTGATCTGGCTTGGTTCGAGGCCGAGCCGGGCCGCGACAATTTTGGCCATCTCAATGTCGAACCCCTCGAGCTGTCCGGTGGCGAGGTTCCGGAAGCCTTCGCCGGGCTGGTCGAACTTGACCCCGACGATGATCTTGCCGGCCTGGTGGATCCGGTCCATCGTGCTGCCGGGCGCGAACTGTACCGACGTGCGGTGGGTGCACCCCGCCAGCGTCACGGCGAGGACCGCCGCGCACACCCAGGCACACACCGAAGTCACCCGCCCCGGTGCCGTGACCCTGGTCCGGTTCATCGGTCGTCGCTGCTTCCCAGGCCGGCGTCCCGGGCCTTCGCCACAGCTTCCGCGCGGTCGTGGACCCGCAGCTTGGTGAAGATCGTGGAGACGTGGTTGCGAACGGTCTTCTCAGACAGGTCGAGCCGGCTGGCGATGTCGTGGTTGCCGCGCCCGTCGGCGAGCAGCCGGTACACCTCCAGCTCACGCTCGGTGAGCTGGGGGAACGCCCGGGCGACGTTGTCCCGCCGTTCGCGGGTGAAGTGTTCGGTGATCCGGCGGTGGACCGCGGCGTCATAGACAGCCTCGCCGGAGGCGACCGCGAGCACGGCGCGGACGATCTCCATCCGGTTGGCGCCCTTCAGCAGGTAGCCGCGGACGCCCGCGCCCAGTGCCCGCTGCAGCATCCGGTCGTCCTCGTGCATGGTGAGCACGATGACGTGAACACCCGGGTGGCGGGCGAGGATGCCCGCCGTGGCGGCGGCCCCGTCCATCCCCGGCATGACCAGATCGGTGAGGACGACGTCAGGGGTGGTGTGCTCGACCACGGCGAGCAGCTCCTCGCCGCTGGCGGCCTCGCCGACGATCTCCACCTCACCGGCATCGGCCAACGCGACCCGCAGGCCGTAGAGGAACATCGGGTGGTCGTCGGCGATGACGACCCGGACGGGCGCTGCTGTGGTCACTGCTGCTCCAAGGTCACTGCGGCTCCAAGGTCACTGCTGCTCCAGCGGGAGGACGGCGGTGATGGTGGTGCCCTCGAGTGTGGACTCGACGTCGAGGCGACCGCCGAGCGACGTGGCACGGCGACACATCGAGTCCATGCCGACGCCGGGCGGGGCGGCGCCCATACCCTGGCCGTCGTCGGCGACGGTGATCCGCAGCAGCCCGTCCGGGGCGGCCAGGCTCACCTCGATGTGGTCCGCGTCGGCGTGCCGGGCGGCGTTGCAGAGTGCCTCCAGGGTGATGCGGTAGGCAGCCTGCGTGACGTCCGGCGACAGCGGCGGCAGCGCGGCGGCCGTCACCTGGACGGGCAGCTTGGTCGACACCGCCTCGGCGTACTGGCAGATCGCTCCGGCCAGGCCCCTGTCGTCCAGCGCGGTGGGCTGCAGGCCGTTGATGATGCGGCGTACCTCGGTGACGGCCTTGGCGACCTCGGTCTGGATCACCTTGAGCTGGCCGGCACGGCGCTCGTTGTCCTGGGCGTGCGGCGGGTCGTCGCGGTCGAGGTCGGCGGCGAGCACCTGCAGGACCAGGTTGACGCCGGACAGGGACGGCCCGAGCCCGTCGTGCAGCTCGTCGCGCAGCCGCATCTGCTCGGCGGCGGTGGCGGTCAGGACCAGGTCGCGTTCGGCCTCCATCGCCTCGGTGAGCTCGAACGCCCGGGCCACAACGGCGACCTGCAGCGCCAAGTTGGCCAGCATGGCCCGTTCGGACTTGGTGAACCTCCTGTCCTCGCGGGCGGCCACCCGTAGCTCACCGACCTGGACCCCGCCGAACCGCAACGGCAGCACCGTGCTTCCGTGGCCGCCGTCCGATCCGGTGCCGACCGCGGCGATGATCCGCCCGTCCGGTGCCGTCACGGCCGCGCCGGGCGCCCGCACCGCGTCCTTCACGATCGTCAGCGCTCCCGGCAGCAGCTCCCGTCCGCTGGTGTCCGCGACCCGCTGTCCCAGCCGGGTCACCGCCCGTAGCGGATCCCGTCCGCTCCCGTAGACCAGCCGGAGCACCGCCCGCTGCAACCGGTCCAGGACCAGCCCCACCGCCACCAGGGCGGTCGCCAGCACCCAGGGCAGCGGACGGCCAGCCCACGCCACCCCGGCCACCGCCGCGACGAGCAGGTAGGCGACCACGACCGTGGCGGTGAACCTCAGGAAGGCGAACCCGCGCCGCACCGGCTCGAAGCCGAGCAGCCAGTAGCGCCGCACCGGCTCGATGCCGAGCAGCCGGTAGCGCAGCGCACCCGCGGCCACGGCCAGCGGGACGAACTGCAGCGAGAGCAGGACCAGCACGTTGGCGACGGCCGGCGCCACCAGCGCCGCGGCCAGAAACGGCACCAGCACCCACATCAGCAGGGTGAGCTGTTGCCGCCGCGGCGGCCCGGCCCGGGCCAGCCGAACCGCCGTACCCACCCAGATCGCGAGCATCGAGAGCACCAGCAGGAGCTTGCACACCCATCCGGCGATGCTGGTCCACGCCGGCCACCAGTGCGGGGCCAACGGGATGCCGGCGTCCTGCACCGAGACGAACGTACGAATGCCGTACATCGGCTGGTTCGGCAGCAGGATGTCGCTCAACTGTTCCGGAAAGGTGGGCACCATCACCCACCCACGGGTCTGGCTCGCGCCCAGCACCGGCCGCGGAACGCACACCATGAGCACCAGGATCGCCACGCAGGCCGCGCCGACCGGCCAGCGCCACCACCGGCCGGGCAGCCGGCCGTCCGGGTACAGCGCGAGCAGCAGCGTGGGCGGGATCAGCCAGCCCGGGGTGTAGAGGGCGGGCCCCAGGTAGGCCGGCCACCAGGGCGCGCCGGGGCTCAGGCCGTACCCCCAGCCGTACGCGGTCAGGCCGACCGCCCACGCCTGGGACACGCCCACCCCGAGGATCAGCCAGCCCAGCACGTTGCGCGGTCGTACCCCGACCAGCACCGCGCCGGTGACGGCCCAGACCACCCCCAGGACGCCCCAGCCCGCGACGAAACCGTTCGAGTCGAACGGCGAGTGGGTCAGGAACACCGCATCCGGCCGCGGCTGCGTCATCATCCACGCGGCGAACGCCACCGAGCCGATGGCTGCCAGCACCGCGCCAGCGGCCGTCGCCACCGCCACTCGGGAGTGTTCGCGGGCCACGGCCATTTCCTCAGTCTGGGGCCAGGTGTGTCCCGACGGCTACCAGGACTGTCCCGACTCATCCGGGCAGTGTTCCCGCCGCGGTCGAGACATCAGCCTCAGGCGGCCGGCCACCCGGGCGGCACATAGTTGAGTCGGGGGAGTTCTCCCGACAACCGGCATTCCTCGGACGGAGAACGCAATGACCAGACGACGGATCGACGGCGTACCCGGAGCCGGTGACATGCCGGAGACGGAGCCCTGCGGGGACGGCCTGCTCTACGAGCTCTCGCCCGTGTTGAGCGGCCTGGACAGCGTGCTGGGACAGACCGACTCACCGCGGTGGATCGAGTTCGTCGGTGAGGACCAGGCCGACAAGTTCGCGACGGTGATGGACGACCTCCGGCGCCGGCACTCCACGACCGGCGACGGCAAGCGGATCATCTCTGGCTACTCCTATGTCGGCGTCGAGCCGACGATCGCCTGGGCCAACGCCTGCCGGGACCGTCTCTACCCGGTCATGAAGCAGAGCATCGAGTCGTTCGACCGACGCTGGGCAAGCGTCCGCCCGAGCCTGGGCGCGGTGCCCTACCACTACGTCAGCCTTGGCCCCGGAGACGGCCAGAAGGACGCCGTAATCCTGCAGGACCTGCGGCGGGACAACGCACAGTTGTGCTATGTGCCGGTGGACACCAGCACCGAGATGTTGCGGCTGGCCGTTCGCGACCTGATCCGCCAGCTCAAGTTCTCCGGCAAGCGAATCCTGTCGGTGCCGTTGGACTTCTCGGCCCAGGACAATGCCACCGAGCTCCGCCGGCTGTTGACCGGGCTGTTCGGCGACACTCCGGTGTTGTTCTCCCTGCTCGGCAACACGATCGCCAACTTCGACGACGACGTCGAGCTGCTCGGAATGCTCGCCACCGAGCTGCTCCGCCCGCAGGACCGGTTCCTGCTGGAGGTCGCGACGACGCCACGTCTCGATGCCGACCTGGCGACCAAGGCCGCTGCCGAGTACGAGCTCAGCCGGAGCTTCGGCGAGTTCGTCATCAGTGCGCTGCGGCGCTACACGGACCTGCACGTCGACACGGAGAACCTGCTGCACCAGGGCACGGTGGAGGGCGACCGGGCGCTCCTGGTCAAGATCATCTATCAGAACCAGACTGGCGAGGACATCCTCATCACGCTGCCGGACCGGGCCAACGTCCGCTTCGGTCGCGACGACACGATCCGCCTGCTGATCACCCGGAAGTACGGGCAGGAAGGGCTCGGCGCGCTGCTGGCGGACAGCGGCGTACGAATGGTGCGTAGCACCCACCTCGACTTCGCCGCGGCGCACAACCGATCCCAGTTCGGCATGGATCTCATGATCCTGGCGAACCAGCCGGACCGTGTGGTCGTCCCGGCCGGGCCGACCCTGGCGGACGACGTCTGGAGTGGGTGAGCCGCGGATGACCCGGTCGTCGTTCATCGCCGTCGCCACGTTCGGCTGCATCTGCGTTGCCTGGGTCATCAGCGGCGTCTGGCTTTTCGTCGCGTCGGGCACCTCCCGGTTCGAGCCGGCGGTGCAGATCCTGGGCCTCCTCGCGGGTGTGACCGGGATTCTCGCCGAACGTCGGGCGACCGGGCAGGAACGGCGGCGGCTGGCCCTGACCAGTCTCGCGGACGAGCTGCGGCGCGGCGCGGCCACGCTCGCCGACCCGCGGCTGGCCCCGGCCGACGGGACCAACCGGCGGCCCCGCGTCTACCCGCGGCTGCCGGTCTCGGCCGTTGACGCCGCGCTGGTCTCCGGCGCGCTGGCCGAGCAGGATGACGCCGGCCTGCTCGGCCGGCTACACGAGTGGCGAGACGTGGTCAGCGGGTTCAACCGCAGGCTCGACCTCACCGAGATGCGAATTTTCACCGCCGGGGCGGCGGAGGAGATACCGGACTTCGACCGGGCACTGCACCGCAGCGACGGCTACCTCGACCAGATCCGCCGCCACCTGCACGAGCTCCAGGACTACGTCGACGGGTCCCATCCGGACCTGTCGCCGCCGGGACGTGCGGCCGACCGGCCGGTCGCTGAGGCCGCCGACGTCCGCTGAGGCCCCGCGCCGGCCCGCATCCGGACCCGCGCCTGACCCGCGTGGTCTGGCCGGGATGGTCACCGGGCAGAGCCGCTCCCGCCGCCCGGCCATCCTGCCGGACGTATCCGAGCCGTTCCCGGACCCCGTCTGGCTCGGTCCCGCCACCCTGTCTACCGGTGCCGTGCGCCGCGGTGTAGGCATGGGCCGTGACCGATCCCGCGCCGGTGGCTGCCCGGCCCGCTCGCCTGCCGGCTTCGGCCGTGCCCGCCGCTGCACGGAGCGGGTTGATGATCGGTGCCCTCGGGGTCGTCTACGGCGACATCGGCACCAGCCCGCTGTACGCGCTCCAGACGGTGTTCTCCATCGACCACGGGGCCGTCCGCGCCACCGCCGGTGACGTCTACGGCGTGATCTCGCTGGTCTTCTGGTCGATCACGCTGGTGGTGTCGGTCAAGTACGTCACGTTCATCCTCCGGGTCGACAACGAGGGCGAGGGTGGGGTGATGGCGCTCGCGGCGCTGGTGCGCAGGGTGCTCGGCGACGCCCGGGGCAGCGTCGCCCTGGTGATGGCGCTCGGCGTGTTCGGTGCGTCGCTGTTCTACGGCGACAGCCTGATCACCCCGGCGATCTCCGTGCTGTCCGCGGTGGAGGGCCTGAAGGTGGCCGCGCCCGCCCTGTCGCACGTGGTCGTGCCGGTGGCGGTGGCGATCCTCGCGCTGCTGTTCATGCTGCAACGGTGGGGAACCGCCCGGGTCGGGAAGCTGTTCGGACCGGTCATGCTCGCGTGGTTCGCGGTCCTGGCCGTCGCGGCACTGCCGGAGATTGTCCGGCAGCCGGGCATCCTCAAGGGGCTGTCGCCCAGCTACGCCGGGGCCTTCATCCTGGATCATCCCTACATCGCGTTCATCGCGATGGGCGCCGTCGTCCTGGTGATCACCGGTGCCGAGGCGCTGTACGCGGACATGGGTCACTTCGGCCGCGGGCCCATCCGGCGGGCGTGGTTTGGCGTGGTCTTTCCCGCGCTGACCCTGAACTACCTCGGCCAGGGCGCGCTGATCCTGCGCGACCCGACGAGCACGGCGAACCCGTTCTTCCTCCTGCTGCCCGGCTGGGCGCGGCTGCCGATGGTGGTGCTGGCGATGGTGGCGACGGTGATCGCCTCCCAAGCGGTGATCTCCGGAGCGTTCTCGGTGTCAAGCCAGGCGGTACGGCTCGGGTTCCTGCCCTACCTGCGGATCAGGCACACCTCACACCACGAGATCGGCCAGGTGTACGTGCCCGCCGTCAACGGGATCCTCTTCGTCGGCGTGCTGGCGTTGATGCTGGGCTTCGGCTCGGCGGAGCGGTTGGCGGTCGCCTATGGGGTCGCCGTCACCGGCACGTTCATCATCACCACGACGCTGTTCCTCGTGGTGGCGCGGGCGCTGTGGCGGTGGCCCAGATGGAAGGTCGCGCTCGCCGCGGTCATCTTCGGCAGTGCCGAAGTGACCTACTTCGCCGCGAACCTGACGAAGATCACGCACGGTGGCTGGCTGCCGCTGCTGATCGCGCTGTCGGTGTTCACGGTGATGATGACCTGGCAGCGCGGCCGGGAGATCGTCACCGCCCGGCGGACCGCAAAGGAGGGTTCGCTGTCGGACTTCATTGAGCAGATCCGCGAGATGAAGGTGCCGCGGGTGCCGGGGACCGCGGTGTTCCCACATCCCACCATGCAGACCACCCCGCTGGCACTGCGGGCGAACCTGGAGCACAACCACGTCGTGCACCAGCATGTTGTGATCATCTCGGCGAGATCGGAGAACGTGCCGCACGTCCCACCGGCGCAGCGGCTGAGCGTCGACAACCTCGGCTACACCGACGACGGCATCATCCATCTCACTGCCCACTACGGCTTCCAGGAAAGCCAGGACCTCCCCGCTGCCATCCGCCTAGCCCGCGACCCGGCCGCCGAACACGACATCGACCCGGACAACGCCTCCTACTTCGTCTCGCAGGTGACGCTCCGTCTCACTCGCGCGCCCGGGATGAGCGCGCCAGGGATGAGCCAGTGGCGCAAGAAGTTGTTCATCGGGTTGGCGCACAACGCGACAAGCCCGGCCGAGTACCTGTGCCTACCCGAGGCGCGCACCGTGCTGATGGGATCCCACATCGACATCTGACCTACGCCGGCCTACCGTCGCCCGGCACCCACAGCCGGCCAGCCGAGTCGATATGCGAGCGTTGCCAAAAGCGATGCGGAGCGCTACCAGAGGTCGCCGTCGCGCCAGTCGCAGGTGAGCTCGCCGGACAGGTCCAGCGGGACCGCCATTGGAAGGACGTAGATGCAGCCGTCCTCCTCCTGGGTGCGGGTGACGCCGGTCGGGGTGAGGGCCGAGGACGGCCCCTGCCACAGCCTCCAGCCACGCGCCGCGTAGAAGTGCGCGGCCTCGTCGGTGGCGCCCAGCGCGCCCAGCTCGTAGGCGCCGCGTACCACCCGCTCCAGCGCGTCCATCATGGCCGTGCCGTGCCCGCGCCGGCGCCGGTCCGCGCGCACCCCGACACCCTCGACATAGCCGGTGCGCAGCGCCCGCCCACCATGCAGCAGCCGCCGCTGGACCACCGCCGCGTGCCCGACGAGCTCGGCACCCTCCCACGCCAAGGCGTGCACCCCGCCCAAGGCGTGCTCCCAGTCATGGTCGGTCATGTCCCCCGCGAAGACATCGTCGAGAAGGGCTCGTGCCGCCTTCAGGATGCCGGCGTCCAGGTCGGCGGTATGGGCGGTACGCACCTCAGCCACCTGCCTCATCCTCCCCGCCCGCACCCCGCCCTGGCCACCGCCTGCCGCGAACGCGCTCGTGAGCCGGGTGTGGTAGCTCGTGTGCAGATTGCCCATTGGAGCGACGCATGGGGGATATGCGAATAGTACGGTGACTGGGTGGAACAGGACAGCCGGGCAGATGGGCGGATCGTGCCAGCCTCCATCCCCGGAGCGCTCGATGACTGGGTCGCCGCCGGCCGCGCCATCCCGGCGACGGTCTCCGGGCCGATCCCGATGCCGACGCACAAGGCTGCGCCCGGCTCCGAGGCGGGCGAGCTGCTGAGGGCTCTCCGAGACGAGGAGCGGTGATCTACCTCGACGCCGCCGCGCTGATCAAGATGATCCGCGAGGAAGACGAGACGGCCGAGCTGGTCACCTGGCTCAACGCCCGCCCCGGCGAACAGCTCGTCGCCTCCGCCCTCGTCGAGGTCGAGGTGCCCCGGGCGCTGCGACGCAGTGAGCCCGGCGTCCTCAGTGCAGTGGCCGCAACCCTGGCGCGGCTCGTCCGGATCGAGATCGACGCGGCCGTTCGCGCCACCGCCGCCGCCTACACAGACCCCTACCTGCGGTCGCTGGACGCCGTCCAGCTCGCCACCGCCGAACACCTTGTGTCCTCCGGCAAACCGATCACGGCCTTCGTCACCTACGACAAGCGGTTGCTCGCCGCCGCCCAAGAAGCCGGCCTGCCCGCCAGCGCACCAGGAATGGCCCCGTCCGCAGGCTGACCAGCCAGCCGCCACGTGCCGGCCAGCCGGTACAGATCGACCTCGCCGACAGCGGCGAAGCCCCGCGCGAACGGCGACGGCCGACCCATCGTCAGCACCACCGCCACGGCGCCCTCAGCCACACCGCCGGCCGTCATGACCGGCACCGGAAGAACCTCACGACAAGCAGCATCCCGGCTGCCCGGGCCAGCCCACAACCAGGCCGGCCGCAACCCGGCCGGTCCAGGCCGGCACGACCTCGACCAGGTCTCCCGGCCCGGCCACGCGACCATAAGCCTAGCGTCGGCGGGCGGCTGGCATCCCACCCACCGTGTACACCTGGATCGTACGGCCGACGTCGTCGTCCTCGTACGTCACTCGCAGCTCGCCGAGCCTGAGCCGCCAGAAGCGAGAGCGTCCAAGTTGGTTGCTGATCTCCGGATGCGGGTCCGCGGCGAGCCCGCGCACGGCGGCGGTGACGAGCTTCGCGGCGGGCGGGCCAGCCACCCGCAGCCGACTCAGCGCCTGCCGCACCTCGTTGCATCCAGACGAGGTGCGGGTCATGCGCCGTAGCGAACCTTGATCTTCTCCCACACCGCCCTGACCTCGCCGGTGGGCACGTCCTGGCCGTCGCGAGCGTCCAACGCGACCGCCATGGCGTCGTGGGCGACGTCGTGGGCGACCATCATCGCCTCGACGACGTCGTGCGGAACCCGCGGCCCGCGGCGATACCTGATCGCCTCTCCGTCGCCCACAACGCGCACAGCTTCGCTGGCGGCGCCGGCTCGACGGCAACATCACCTCGGTCTGGAGGAGGCCCGGGACCAACAACGGCTCGGCTTCGCTGGCGGTGCCAGCTCGACGGCAACATCACCCCTGGCCCGGTGATCGGCACGGATGGCAGCATCCTGGCCACGTCCAACGTCGGCGTGCCGCACGCACTCACCCAGCGGACGGCACGGACCGCTGGACGGACGCTCGACGTGCGGGGCACGGCCGACGGCACCGTCTACACCGCGTCCGGAAACGACCTGGTCGCCCTCCTCGACCAAGGTGAGACGGGCGTCCAGCGCTGGCGCTTCCACGCCGCAGCACGGTCGAGGTGTCCAACGCGGTCGCCCCCGACGGCACGATCAGCGGCCACGTGTACGGCTTCGGCGCCCACCGGTACGCCACTGTTCGATCTCGACGCGGGCTCCCCTGTCGACTCCGACCCGGCGCTCGGGCGAGGCGGCCCGCTCTACCTCGGACCACCAGCGGCACCCTGCTCGCCATCGGCTCCTGATGGAGCGGCCGTCGGCGACACGGCTACCCGGCCACGCCTTGCCCCTCACGCCGTGTCAAATGCCTCGGGTGGCCAGGTTCCAGCGGTGCGGGTCATCGGAGTGGTCCAACCAGGTGACGTGCTGTCCGTCGTGGACCGGTCAGTCCGAAGCGTTCGCGGGTGCCGGCCGAGGTGCTGCATTCCTGGTACGCCGTCTCGATGCCACCCAGGCCGGCGTTCGATGTCAATGCTTGTTACGTTGACCGGGCCGAATCGTTGGCGGAGGAAGCCGCTTCCTCGACACGAATCAACTCTCCCTTCCACAGAAAATCCTATTGGGTCCGCTGTCCGGAATCAGCGAGGCACACCACGCCGAGCCGCAGGCGACAGAGCACCCGGCCGGGACTGAGGCTATTCTCCGTGCTTTGCGGGATGGCGAAACCCCGGCGATGTGGCTGGGCCAGGGATCGTTCCGGGGTCTTCCCTGGCAACGGTACGGGAGGCTTCGAGGATGTCAAGCGGGTCCGCGACCTCGGAGCCTGGTTGGGACTACAGGGTCATCCGGGATCGGTTGACTGTTGAGCGCCTGGGGTCGTACCTGGCAGCGTCCGGGCAGGATCTGGAGCGGGCGTTCCAGTTGTACGAGTGGAACCTCCGGGCGTCGGCCGGGGTACTGACGACGGTGGCGCTGGTGGAGGTGGTGGTTCGTAACGCCCTGGACGAGCGACTCCGCGAGTGGGTAGGTCGGCGGCAGCCGGGGCGGTCGTGGTTCGATGCGGCACCGCTCGACGAGCGGGGGACGGCCGACGTCGTGGCAGCCCGGGAGCGGGCGACCCGGCGCGGCCGGCAGCAGGAGGTGCATGGCAAGGTGATTGCCGAGCTGCCGTTGGGTTTCTGGCGGTACTTGGTCGCCTCGCGATACCTGACCTCGTTGTGGGTTCCGGCGACTCATGCGGCCTTCCCGGGCGGCGCTGGCGATCTTCGACACAGGCGCGCTGCGGTCGAGGCGCGGTTGCAGCGGTTGGCGTTTGTGCGGAACCGGGCCGCGCACCATGAGCCCATCCACCGTCGGAGTCTCGACCAAGATCTTGCTGCGGCTGTTGAGCTGACCAGGTGGATCTGCTCGGATGCCGCTGCCTGGGTGGCGGCCAGATCACCGCTGGGGCAACTGGTCAGGGACCGACCATGACGTTGCGCGGGACGGTCGCCGCAGGCGCTGGCCGTTCGGCTCCGCGGCGGGCGTGCACGGCGTGGCGGGCGTGGATGTCACGCCGGCTGATGCTGAACGGGTTCCGGGGGAGACCTGCGTGGCGTGTGCGGAGTGCGCGGCGGTGTGAACAACGACGTGCCAGCCACGACTCGGCCAGCAGCAGCCAACATCATCGCGATCCGACTGGTCGAGGATTGCCGCACCACCAACGGATGACTTAGGCCGGGCTGATCTCAGACGCAGGACTCGGCAGTCACCGTGACGTCGAGGGGCGCGGGGTGGGTGGCGGGCTGGTGAGCAGGCTTGCGAGGCCGACGGAGAGCAGGTGGTCTCGGGCGAGGCTGCTGGCGCCGGTGACGCCGGCGCGGTCGCCGAGCTTGCTGGTCTCGATGCGGAGCTCGCGAGTGGCCAGTGGGAGTGCTCTTTGATAGATGCGGCTGCGGATGCCGGTGAGCAGTGCCTCGTCGAGCTTCGCGAGTGAGCCGCCGATGACGATCAGTGCTGGGTTGTGGAAGCTGACAAGGGTGGCGAGGACCTCGCCGAGGTGGTCGGACGCGGCGCGGATGGCGCGGCGAGCCTCAGTGTCGCCATCCTGGGCGATGCGGGCGACGTCGGTGCTGGTGCGGACGAGTTTGCCCAACTTGGCGAGGTCGCGGGCAAGTGCCCCGCCGCTGGCGACGGCTTCCAGGCAGCCGGTGTTGCCGCAGCGGCAGAGTGCGTTGGCGTCAGGGACTCGGATGTGTCCGATGTCGCCAGCGGCGCCTTCAGCGCCGCGATGGAGCCTGCCGTTGTTGATGATGCCGCAGCCGACGCCGGTGCCGACCTTGACGAAGAGAAAGTCGCCCGTGGCGCGGCGGAAGTGGTATTCGCCAACTGCCATGAGGTTGACGTCGTTATCGACGAGTGTCGGGGCAGCATAGCGGTCCGCGAAGAAGCCGGGGATCTGGTAGCCGTCCCAGCCGGGCATGATCGGGGGCCGGATCACCGTTCCAGTCGTGTGTGCGACCGGACCGGGCACGCCGATGGACACCGAACGCACGTCACGCGGGTGCAGGTTGGCCTCACCCAGCAGGGCCGCGAAGCCCTCGTCGACCCATTCGAGGACTCGTTGTGGGCCACCGGCGATGTCGAAGTGGGTGGTGGTCTGCGGTTCGCCGAGGATCTGGCCGCCGAGGTCGGTGGCGGCGAGGGTGGCGGTGGTGGCGCCGAGGTCGGCGGCGAGGATCACGCCGGCCCGGGGGTTGACGCGGAGCCGATGCGCTGGCCGGCCTCCGGTCGGCTGGGTGCCCGGGTCTTCGACGAGCAGCCGGCGTTGCTGGAGCTGGTCGACGTACTGGGAGACCGTGGACCGGGCCAGGCCGGTGGACCGGGCGAGGTCGGCACGGGTGGCCGAGCCGAGTTCCGCGGCGGACTGCAGCAGTCGGCGCAGCACCGCTAGCTCGCTCTGGTCCATGCCGGTCGACATGGCTCGTTTGGGACGGGCAGAGTTCGCCATAGATCGCAGCCTATCCCAAGACTCGCTACTTTTGTCGTGCATCGAACAAAGTTGATCTGTTGACGGACGATTGAGAGTTTCTTAACCTTGAGTTCTGAGAACTCTCGATCGATGGCAACCTAACCGGCGGCGCTGTTCCTGGCTCCGCCTTCGTACCTCACTGACGGAAGGTGCCCACGATGAAGCTCGGATTCCTCACCGCCTGCCTGCCGCACCTCAGCCTCGACACCCTTGCCGCATGGGCCGCGCAGGAGGGGTTCGCGGCGTTGGAAGTCGCCGCCTGGCCCCGCGCCGAGTCTCGCGGGCACACCGCATGCCACCTTGACGCGGACGACTTCGGCCCGGCCCAGGCCGCGCGAGTCCGGGAGCTGCTCGCCCACCACAGCTTGACCCTTTCAGCTATCGGGTACTACGAGAACAACCTGCACGGCAATCCCACCCGGCGCGCCGCCATCCACGGCCATCTACGCGCCTGCGTTGACGCCGCGGCGCTGCTGAGTGTCGACTGCGTCGGCACGTTCATCGGTCGCGACACCAGCATGACCGTCGCCGACAACCTCGCCGAGGCCAAGAAGGTACTCCCCCCGCTGGTCGACTACGCCGGTGAGCGGGGAGTCCGGCTCGCGATCGAGAACTGCCCCATGCCCGGCTGGCACCCGGACGGATATCCCGCCAACCTCGCCTACTCCCCCGAGCTGTGGGAGTGGATGTTCGAGCTCGGGCTCTATCTGAACTTCGACCCGTCCCACCTGGTCTGGCTGGGCATCGACCCGGTCGTGGCGCTGCGCGACGTGCTGCGTTGCCACGTAGGACGGGTGGTCCACGTCCAAGCCAAAGACACCCAGATCGACCCACCGGGACGCGGCCAACACAGCATCTACGGCATTGCCCTCGACCGCACCGACCCCTGGAACACCGGCTGGTGGCGCTACCGCATTCCCGGCCGAGGCGACGTCGACTGGCAGGCCCTAGTCGACTCCCTCTATGAACACCACTACGACGGCGTGATCTCGATCGAGCACGAAGATCCCGTGTGGAGCGGCACCGAGGCAAAGGTCAAGCACGGACTGGAGATCGGCCGCGGCACGCTCGCCGCCCATGTCGTCGAGTAGCCGGCCACCGCAGACGAGGCGGGTGAGAATGTGAAACTGCTCCTGTCGGTCCCCTTCGCCGTCAAGTTCGCGCTCGCCTGCTTCGCCCTCGGCCTGCTCGCCGGGCTGGTGCTGGCCGTGCTCGCGTCGTAGCCAGGTGGCCTGCCTGTGGGTCCAGGACGCCGTTGAAGACCTGCCGGCAACGCACGTCATGGTGGCGCGATATGCGGAGTGCTACCAGAGGTCGCCGTCGCGCCAGTCGCAGGTGAGCTCGCCGGACAGGTCCAGCGGGACCGCCATTGGAAGGACGTAGATGCAGCCGTCCTCCTCCTGGGTGCGGGTGACGCCGGTCGGGGTGAGGGCCGAGGACGGCCCCTGCCACAGCCTCCAGCCACGCGCCGCGTAGAAGTGCGCGGCCTCGTCGGTGGCGCCCAGCGCGCCCAGCTCGTAGGCGCCGCGTACCACCCGCTCCAGCGCGTCCATCATGGCCGTGCCGTGCCCGCGCCGGCGCCGGTCCGCGCGCACCCCGACACCCTCGACATAGCCGGTGCGCAGCGCCCGCCCACCATGCAGCAGCCGCCGCTGGACCACCGCCGCGTGCCCGACGAGCTCGGCACCCTCCCACGCCAAGGCGTGCACCCCGCCCAAGGCGTGCTCCCAGTCATGGTCGGTCATGTCCCCCGCGAAGACATCGTCGAGAAGGGCTCGTGCCGCCTTCAGGATGCCGGCGTCCAGGTCGGCGGTATGGGCGGTACGCACCTCAGCCACCTGCCTCATCCTCCCCGCCCGCACCCCGCCCTGGCCACCGCCTGCCGCGAACGCGCTCGTGAGCCGGGTGTGGTAGCTCGTGTGCAGATTGCCCATGTGGCGCGATCGAGATCGTCGCGGCCGTTCGCGCCGCTGCCTACACCGACCCCTACCGCGGTCGCTCGAGGTCGTCCATCTCGCTACCGCCGAACACCTTGTGTCCTCCGGCTAACCGGTCACGGCCTTCGCCACCTATGACAAACGGTTGCTCGCCGCCGCCCAAGAAGCCGAACTGTCCGCCAGCGCACCAGGAATGGCTCCGACCGCAGGCTGACCAGCCAGCCGCCACGTGCGGACATCCCTGCCGAAACCCGCTGCATGCATGGGTGGGCCGTTCTGGCAGCGGCGGGACGCGGGCGCGTGGTCGGTGCCCAAGGGTGAGCAGGAGCCGGGCGAAGATCCGCTGGTGGCGGCCCGGCGGGAGTTTGAGGAGGAGCTCGGCCTGCCGGTGCCCGCGGTTGATCTCATCGAGCTGGGTGCCGTGCGGCAGCCTGGTGGCAAGGTCGTGACGGTCTGGGCCGCCGAGGGCGACCTGGACCCCCGGGACGTCGTACCTGGGACGTTCGAGCTGGAGTGGCCGAAGGGGTCCGGCCAGGTCCGGGAGTACCCGGAGGTCGACCGGGTCGCATGGTTCGACCTGGAGCAGGCCCGGGACAAGCTGGTGGCCGGGCAGCGGACCTTCCTCGACCGCCTAGCCGAACGGCTCCCATCCTGAGCATCCGGACCAGCCGGATGAATGGCTCGTCGCCGTACGCGCCGCGGTAGACCGTCCACAGCTCACATCCCGTTGCCGGCTCCGCCAGCATGACATAGCAGACGACAGGTCGGTCTGGCCCACACAGGTTCGGATACGCGGATTGCACCGGCCGCCCGCAAGACGGGGTGACGTCACGTGCGCCAGCTCGACTTTAGTTGTTGCGCAAGCAGGCGAACCAGCTCACCGCCGATGTAGCCTTTCGGCGTCGACGACCGACACCCTTCATTGGCATAGCACCTCATCGACATCGACGTGGCTGACCAGCCGGTCCCGCAATGCCCGTTCCGGTGGCCGCGACCAGCCCGTGGAGCTCCGTTGTGTGGTTAACCTCGTTATGATTGACACGCCCGAACTCTTCCAATCTGGCGTGCTTCGCACCAGCAGCTCCGGCCAAGATTTTCGGCATCCACGAGCCGGAACTCAGCTCGGGTCGTTGCCCCAACATCCGCACTTTTGGGCAGAGCTGCCGAACAGTCGACCGCTACCGTGTCGATACCAGAAAAGGAATCTGCTCCACAATTTAAAAGGGGCAGATCAATTGTGGAGGATGGCAATGACGTGGAGTAACTGGGAAGACCTCGGCGGCATCATCACCTCCGGCGTCGGGGTGTCCTCCTAGGCCGAGGGCCGTCTCGACTGCTTCGCTAAGGGCTAGGACAACCACATGTGGCACAAGTGGTGGGCCTGAGATCCCGGTAGCTGGGTCGGCCGACATTTGATATCATCGAGCTGGCACGGAAAGGCGGGCCCGGCTGACGGCCGGACTGCTGCTCTTTCCCGTCGAGTAGCTTAGCGGGCGCGCGGCTATACCCTGACGGTCACCCGGCACAAAGGCGATGATCCGTTCGTTGAACCCCTCCAGCCGTAGCCCGTACAATGGCGATGGTGAGGCGATGTCCCGCGTCAAGCTTCTGGCTCAGGAGTCTTGACGCGGGACAGACACGCTAACCGCCAACCGCCTTGCGCAGGATCAACCGCGAGCCGCAGGCCCGCTCGACAGCTCGACCAGGCCGGTGGCCTCGGCAGCCCCGGGTGCCCTCGCGGATCCCGTCCTCCTTCGATCGTCGGCGCCCAGCCCTGCGCGGGCAGGTGGCCGACGGCCTCCTGGACACGGTGGTCCACGGTGAGCCTGCCCAGGACCGGGCTGCGAGATCTTGATCTTCCGTTTGCGTTGCACGCGGACCAGCCGTGCCGAGGCGTCCGTCCGCACGACGACCGCGGCGCGTCGCGGTGCCGTCCGCCCGTCCGCATGCCACCATGGGACGTCGCGTGTCTGATCGCGACACTCATACTTCCCAAAAGCGACAGTCTCGCCAGCCGATGAGCGGTCCCGCGCCGCGGCTGACCGATCCTGAATGGCGGGTGTCATGTCGAATGTAACGGAAGCACCGGTCGGGATGCTGTCCCCTATGTCACGTCGATTGTTGCACATAGCCTCCGCTACCGAGCACGCGTTGTTACATGTGGTCGCTGAGGCCCATCTCGAAGGCGAGCATTTCCAGCTCGAGCCCTTTATCGTCGTCGGCATTATCGCCGACGTCCGGCATATCCTGTCGATAGTGGTCAGCCTTGCGCTGCCAGAGACGGCGACCGTGAACCGGGACCGGCTGGTGGAGCTGGACGTCGACGCCGGGGCGGCGTTCGTGCTGGTGGCCGGCCTGGCTCTCGCTCGATGGTCGCAGGGAAGATCCACCCCGCGGCCTGACCCAGATATCACTACGCCGTCCGGGGAGTAGCGATGCTCCCAGTTGGCGCAGTCGCAGTGGCAGTAGTCGCCGCCGGCCCGATGGCCGGTCCGGCCAGCCCCGCGGACCTGATGGCGGCCCGCGAGCAGATGGCGTTGTCGCTGGGGTGGCATATCGTGCTGGCCTGCCTCGGGGTCGGCCTGCCGGCCCTGACGGCGTTTATGGAATGGCGGGGAGTCCGCACCGGCGACGAGACGTACACCCTGCTGGCCCGGCGGTGGGCGAAGGTCATGGGCATGCTGTTCGCGGTGGGGGCAGTGTCGGGCACGATCCTCAGCTTCGAGCTCGGGCTGCTGTGGCCGGGCCTGATGGGGACCTACGGCCAGGTGGTCGGGCTGCCGTTCGCGCTGGAGGGCTTCGCGTTCTTTATCGAGGCGATATTCGTCGGCATCTACCTGTATGCCTGGGACCGGCTGTCGCCCCGGGCGCACCTGCTCTCCGCCGTACCGGTCATTGTGGCCGGCGTCGCCTCGGCGTTCTTCGTGGTCTGCGCCAACGCGTGGATGAACCAGCCGAGCGGCTTCCAGCTCGTGGGCGGACGGATGACCGAGGTGGACCCGTGGGCGGCGATGTTCAACCCGGCGACCCCGCCGCAGACGATCCACATGATCCTGGCGGCGTTCATAGTGGCCGGCTTCACCACCGCCGCCGTGTACGCCGTAGGGATGCTGCGCGGGCGCCGCGACCGTTACCACCGGCTGGGGCTGCTCGTCCCGTTCACCTTCGCGGCGATCCTCACCCCGGTGCAGATCGGGGTCGGCGACTATGCGGCCCGGTTCCTCGCCGACCGGCAGCCGGTCAAGCTCGCCGCCATTGAGGCGGTGTACCAGACCGGTTCGCACGTGCCGCTGCACCTCGGCGGGATCGTCCGCGACGGCGAGCTGCGGTACGCGGTGGAGATCCCGAACGGGCTGTCGCTGCTGGTCGGCTACCGGCCCGACACTGTCGTACGGGGGCTGGACATAGCCGCGCCGGCGGACCGGCCGCCGGTCGGCGTCGTACACCTGTCCTTCGACCTGATGGTCTCGATCGGCTTGAGCCTGCTGCTGCTCGGGCTGTGGCTCGGGATCGCCTGGTGGCGGCGCCGCGACCTGCCCCGTTCGCCGTGGTTTCTCCGGCTGACCGCGCTGGCCGGGGTTGCCGCGGTCGTCGCCCTGGAGGCCGGGTGGGTGGTGACCGAGGTGGGCCGGCAGCCCTGGGTGGTCTACGGCCAGCTCCGCACCCTCGACGCGGTCAACCCGGCGCCGGGGCTGGTGGTCGGGCTGGTCGCCGTCGTCGCGGTCTACGCGGTCATGACGGTCGCGACGGTGTACGTGCTGCGCCGGATGGTGCGCGGCGGCCGCGACCAGTGGGCTCCCCAGGAGCCCGGGCGCGAGGTCGAGCTATGACCGCGGCCCAGGTCCTGCTGGGCGTCATCTGGGTCACCCTGACGCTGTACGCGCTGCTGGGCGGGGCGGACTTCGGCGGCGGGTTCTGGGACCTGTTCGCCGGGGGCAGCCGGACCGGGCACGGCGCGCGGGTGCTGATCGCGCGGGTGCTCGGCCCGGTCTGGGAGGCCAACCACGTCTGGCTGATCTTCGTGCTGGTGCTGCTGTGGACCGGCTTCTCGCCGGTCTTCGCGGCGGTCATGTCCACGCTGTACGTGCCGCTGACGCTGGCCGCGCTGGGCATCATCGGGCGCGGCGCCGCGTTCGCGTTCCGCAAGGCGAGCACCGAGCTGTGGCAGCTCCGGCTGTTCGGCGCGGCGTTCGCCCTCTCCTCGATCCTCACGCCGTTCTTCCTCGGTACGGTGGCCGGCGGGATCGCTTCCGGCCGGGTGCCGATGGGCATCGCCGCGGGCGACCTGCTGACGAGCTGGGTCAACCCGACGTCGATCCTCGGCGGAGTGCTGGCCGTCGGCGCGTGCGCCTTCCTGGCAGCGGCCTACCTGTGCCAGGACGCCGTCCGGCTCGGGATGCCGGACCTGGCCGCGACGTTCCGGCGGCGGGCGCTGGGGACCGGGGTCGTGGTCGGCGCGGTCGCACTGAGCGGCATCGCGATCCTGCGCGCCGACGCACCCCGGCTGTTCCACGGCCTCACCCACCGTGCGCTGCCGCTGGTCGTCGTCTCGGCGGCGGCCGGGCTCGCCTCGCTGGCCACGATCGCCGCCCGGCGGTACGTGCTGGTGCGCGTCACCGCCGCGCTCGCGGTGGCCGCGGTGCTGTGGGGCTGGGCAGTGGCCCAGTACCCCGACATGCTCCAGCCCGGGACGCCGTACACCTCGGTGGCGGCCACCGGGTCGGTGATCACCGCGACCCTGGCTGCCACCGCTGTCGGTGCCCTGCTGCTCGTGCCTTCCCTGGGCTGGCTGTTCGTCCTCTTCCAACGCGAGCCCACCCAGGACGGCGGCTGACCTGGATGCGCTGACCCCGATGCGCTGACCCGCGGGTTCGGTCGCGGGTCAGCGCATCCCGTGTGCGGCTCGCGCATGGGGCCGGGCGCAGCGCCGCTCGGGTCTCGGGGGGCTCAGGTCTCGGTGGCCTCAGGTCTCGGTGGGCTCAGGTTTCGGTGCCTCAGGTGCGGACGGCACCCGGCTCCGGCCGCACGACCGGCCCGGATGGCACCGCGGGGTGCGCCTCGTCCCGGAGGTCGGTGATCTCGGTCTTGAAGATGCGCATGGACCGGCCGAGTCCGCGGGCCGCGTCCGGGAGACGCTTCGCGCCGAACAACACTGCCAGTACTGCGATGACGATCAGCCAGTGCATGGGGCTCAGTCCACCCATCGTCGCTGTTCCTTTCCACGGTGTCGCTGTTTCACGGTGTCGCTGTTCGCTGCTCCGCGATTGTCATTACTTCACGGTGATCGTGCCGGTCATGAACTGGTGAATGGTGCAGATGTACTGGTAGGTGCCTGCCTTGGTGAAGGTGAACTTGTACGTCTGACCGCCCTTAAGGTTCTCGGACCTGAACGAGCCGTCAGCGGCGCTGGCGTTGTGCACGGCCGAGTCCGCAAACGTCCAGGTGACGGTCGTGCTGACCGGGACGGTCAGGTTCCGCGGCATGAAGGTGAAGTTCCGCACGGTCACTGCTGGTCCTGCGGTGCCCGCGGTGCCCGCGGGGCCGGAGGAGGCTGAGCTGCCGCCTCCGGCCGCCGGGGTTCCGGTGGAGCCGCATCCGGTCGCGACCGCTACCGTCGCCAGCGCTGCCGCGGTGAGGCCGATCCGTCGTCGCATGCGGTCTCCCTGCGGTTGCCTGCGGTTCCTACCGGGTGAGCACATCGGGCTTGACCGCGTTGTCGACGCCGATGAACGACGCGGGCACCGGGTACTCGCCGAGGACGAAGTACAGGATCGCGGCGTGCATGGTCTCGACCGGCTGGATCGTCGCCGCGGTCATGATCCCGCCGGGATCGGAGACGTTCGCGGCGGCGAAGGTGTAGGTCTGGGCCGCAGCGTTCTCCAGGCTCAACGCGAGCTTGGCGACGTCGGGCACGGACCTGGCGGCGTTGAGCATCGCCACCTGCTGGTCGGTGATGGTCAGCGGCGCGCCGGTGATGGTGGGCTTGCCGGCCTTGGACAGGACGGCGTTCCAGGCCTGGGAGTGGTCGGCGTGCTGCTTCATGGCGGTCCGCACGAAGGTGGCGACGGCGGGTGGGACGGCGCCGAGCTTGCCCTGCCCGGCCATGGTGAGCGCGCCCTGGTACGCCGTGACGGCGAGGTTCTCCAGTGCGGCGGCCAACGCAACGACCCTGAGGTCACCGGTGTACGGCGACCCGGCGGCGGTGGCGCTCGGCCCGGTGGTGCTGGTAGCCGCGCCGCCGCCCCCGCTGCCGCTGTTCTTGGAGCAGGCGGCGGCCGCGCCGAGGGCCACCGCTCCGCCCACGCCGAGCAGGAAGTTGCGGCGGGCCGCCGGTGCTCGGGTGACCTGGACGAGGTTCGTGGAGAGCCCGTCCAGCATCGTGCGGACGGCCGGGAAGGTCTCCTGGTGCAGGGTGTCCAGCTCGCGGGTCATCGACGAGAGCTCCCGCTCGCTGATCTGCATCTCGTCGTTCTTGCGGTTGCGCCGGCGGATCACTTGACCGCTCCTTCAGTGACGGGCGAGGCCATCCTGGTGGGGTAGAACGCGTCGGGGAACCCGACGCTGCCGGCCGCCGCGGGCAGCTTCGCCGCATTCGGGGGCAGCGCGATGAGCTGCGGCGCGCCGCCCTTCAGCAGGGCCTGCACCGCGAGCAGGATCGCCCGGTGCTGCGACTCCACACCCGCCACGCTGGCGAAGAGCTGCCGCAGCTCCGAGGTGCTGACCAGGCTGACGTTCTTGATGTAGGTCTGCGCGGCGACGTCCTCCAGCGTGATCGCCAGGCCGACCACGTCCGCCGGGCCCTTGATCGTCGGCACCGCCTTCGCCACCACCGGGGCGTACTTCGGGTCCGGGTTGCTCTGCGCCTTGCCGCCGAGCCTGACCGCGGCCGCGTTGAACGCCGCCGCGTGCTCGGTGTGCTGCGCCTGGGTCTTCATGGCGAACGCCTTGACCACGCCGTTCGCCGAGGACCCGCCGATGAACGGCAGCGTCAGCGCCGTCTTGTAGGTGGCCACGGCCAGGTTCTCCAGGCTGGCCGCGGTCTGCAGCGCCATCACGTCGGTCGCCGTGTCGGCGTACGCCGGCGAGGCCGACGCCAGCGCCGCGACACCGACCGCCCCGGCGGCCACTCCCGCCAACGGCACCCATCGTGAGGAGTCCCGTTCCGCGGCGTACCGGGCCTCCTGTGCCGCCTCCACATAGTCATTCAAATCGGTACGTGCCGTCCGCATCGCGTCAGACTGCAAGTCGTCGGACTCCTCCAACAACTCACCGAACCGGCGCTCGTCGAGCCTGCGTTCCACCTGACCTCCTCATGAGCCGGTGCGCGATCGACCGGGTCAGTCGGGTATTCGGCCGTCCGCGGGAAGCGGTTCCGTTTTTCACCCGTCGACTTGAGCCCAGGCCATTCAGCGGTGGGGATTGTCGCCATTTGTAGTGTTCGGTGAGGCTGAGCCGCAGCATCACGGTGATCCTGGACACAGCCGCTCGTGGGTCCGGCCCCGGTGAGCCTGGCCGGCGTGGCGGGTCAACCTCGGCGATCTCAGCGCCGGTGAGCAGGTCCCACACCCGCACCGTCCCGTCCCCGCTGCCGGTGGCCAGCGGCACCCGCCCGCCGGGCCAGGGTGCACCGGCGCCACCGTGAGCACCCATCGGTATGGCCGGTCAGGGACTGGCCGACCGGGTAGCCGATCAGCGTGCTCACCTCGGTGGGCACGATCTGGCCCCTCGGCACCCCGACGACGGCGTGGCCGTGATCTCGCCCGGGACACTCTGAGGCGGTCGCCGTACGCGGCGATCCGGAGTCCCCACGGACGTCGAGGCAGCGCCCAGAACGGGGCCGAAATGGGAGAGCTCATAGCCTTTTCCCTGGATTGGTTCGCCTACCCAACGCCGTGTCATCGACATAGTCTCGGTGCATGTATCAGATGTGATCGCTGTTGGCTCGTCAGTTGTGGTCTGGCCAGACCTTTCGTAGCGACGGGCCCACCAGTCGAGATCACGAGGAGACATTGGACACATGAAACGACTATCCACGCTCGTTGTTCTGATCGCAGCCGCGACCACGACGTTCGTTGGGTCGGGAGTAGCACACGCCGCGCCAAGCACGGCGGCGCGGGTGACGCAGGAAATCGGGACAACCCAGCCGTACCTCGTCATTGAGCAGATTTCGACGAGCGGCACCTATGCACCGGCCGGCACTTCTGCTGCTCGGGCGCTGGCATTGGCACTGGTGGCCCCGGACCGGGGTGACTTTCACTACGCCACGCTGAGCCCGCGGAAGGGGATCGACGCGTCGACGCAGATCGGCCGGTTCACCGCCCAGGTGAAGTACGGGCACAACGCGTCCCTGCCATTTAGCTGGCGGCTGTCCGCGCGGAACCAGGCCGAGGCCGCGGGCAGGCCCGTCACCACCAACATGTCCCTCTCGGTGGGGCGGCGGTGCACCAACTGGCATTACAACACGCACGTCGAGCCGGCCAGCTACCGCTTCCACTCCACCCTCACCAAGTTCAACTACTGCGGTGACGCGCCGTGGACCTACCACCGGCCGCACCCCGGATATCTGGTCGATATCAACATCGTGAGCACCTATCCGGTGTCGCACAACAGGATCGCCATTCTGACCTGTCATGCCACGCTCAAGCTGGTCAGCTAGCCAGCCGGAAGGAGACGTCGTGATGCACGGATCGCCGGACGAGCGGCCGGGCGTGCGGGTACGCAAGAGCTACCACCCGCCCGCCGCCCGTCCGGCGGCCGTGCCCGCGACGGACGCCGAACGGTCAGCGGCACGGCGCGTGCTCCGCGACCTGGCGCTCGACGCCGACGAGACCCGCCTGATGCGGGTGACCGTGACGCCGGATCAGGTCATGCTGCGGCTGCCTGTGGGTGACCGGGAGGTGTTCCTGGCTTGCGGCCCTGGCGAGCCCGAGCCTGTTCTCGCGTGGCGGTTCGCCGACCAGCTTCAGGAGTACGTGTTGGAGTCGGGCGGCCCGCCGCGCCCGCCGTGCCCGGCGCACGGGCACCCGCTTTCCCCGGACATCGACCCGACCGGCGCGTGGTGGACCTGCCCCGAGGGACGCGAGCACGCCGCCGTACGAGTGGGCGAGCTTTCCGCCGACAGCGCCGGCAACGCATAGGCAGGCGCTCGGCACCACCGGCGGTCCGGCCGTTCAGATGAATGCCGGACGGCGATGAAGGCTTCCGGGGGGATGTCGACGTGCCGCACCGGCCGGCCGAGGCTGGCCCGGAGGTGCCGTGCGACGTCGGCGGTGGTCAGCGCCTTCGGGCCGGTGAGCCGGTAGGTCTTGCCCTCGTGGCCGGGGTGGTCAGCACGTGTGCGGCCACCGCGGCGACGTCGGCCGGGTCGACGAACCCGATCCGGCCGGTGCCCGACGGCACGTAGATCGCCCGCCACCGCAGCGTGTTCGTCATGAACTCGCTCGGGCGCAGGATCGTTCACGGCAGGCCCGACTTGCGCAGCAGCGCCTCGCCGGGCAGGTGCGGCCGGGTGCTCCCTTTCGACGCGGACACCTTCGAGTTCGGGCTGCCGGGCATGGAAGCGGCGCCAGGCGAGCGCGTGCGCAGTTATGAACGGGCGGCACGGTTGTGGCTAGCGCAGCTTGCCACCGATTTCTGTGGTTGCTCTCCGCTGTGGTCCCTGGCTTTCTCACCCTTTTCTTGCCGGCTCGCCCTTCACTCTCCTCGCTCGACTACGGTGCGCGCTCGCTCCCTTCACTCACCGACACTTTAGCTTTCCTCGGCAAGTCACTGCTACTCTTCCTTTTGTCGCCGGTAGCGTTTATCATTGTCCTATGTCAGACATCCTCACCTCGGCTCTCGCGCAGATCACCGATGCGCTCGACTCGTGTGTCGATGTTCCCTTGTTCGGGTTGCGCGACTCGCAGGTTGACGAGTCGCTGGTGCTGGTACATTCGTTGGTAGGGCGATTGTACGGCGTCCTGGAGCTGCCGCTCATCCGGGAGGCCGACGTTCGGGGGCTAGCAAAGGAGCACGACGCGCCCAGCACGAAGGCCTGGCTGCGGGACACTCTGCGGCTTCCGCCCGGGGAGGCGGCGCGGCTGCTGCGGCTGGCACACCAGCTCGACCGGGACCTGCCCGCCACCGCCGAGGCGCTGAGGTCCGGGGCGGTCAGCCGGGATCACGCACAGGCCATCGCCGACGCCGTGTGTGCCCTGCCCGCCGAGACGCCGGCGCAGACCCGGGCGGCCGCCGAGACCGCGTTGGTCGAGCACTCGGCGACGTTCGACCCCGGCGAGGTGTCCAAGCTCGGGCGGCGGGTCCTGGAGGTGGTCGACCCCGAGCACGGCGACGAGCTGCTCCGCCGCCAGGTCGAACGCGAGGCCGCCGAGGCATACACCCGCCGTGACCTGCGGATATCTCCGGCTGGGCCGGGCCTGCATCGGGTCAGCGGCCTCCTAGACGTCGAAGGAGCCGAGGCCTTGCGGGTCGCGTTGGACCCACTCGCCGCACCCCGGCCCGCCAACCCGGAGCTCGGCATCCGCGACGACCGGTCGCATGGGCAGCGCATGGCCGATGCATTGGTTGAGCTGGCTGAGCGGTCGCTGCGGGCGGGGGACCTTCCGGAGAACGGCGGGGAACGACCGACACTAATCGTCACCATGTCGTATGAGAAGTTGGCTGCGGCGACCGGCGCCGGGATTCTGCCCACCGGACACGTTATGCCACCGAGCCAGGTCCGCCGGCTCGCCTGCGACGCCCGAATCGTCCCAGCCCTGCTCGGCACCCCGAGCCAGGCTATCGACCTTGGCCGCGGCACCCGGTTGTACGTCGGAGCGGCCCGCACCGCCCTGAACATCCGCGACCAAGGCTGCGCATTCCCCGCCTGCGACCGCCCCTACCAATGGTGCCACGCCCACCACTGCATATCCTGGCTCGACGGCGGAAAAACAGACCACAACAACGGCGTCCTCGTATGCGGTCACCACCACCGCGCCATCCACCACAACGGCTGGGACGTGAGAATAGCCCCCGACGGACTACCCGAGTTCCTACCACCCAGATCAATCGACCCCGAACGCAAACCCATCCGCCACCACCGACACCGAAAACACGCCGCATGACCGCCGAACGGCGAGCCCGACCGAAGCCCCGGGCTCGTCGCCGGCTGTCTCGCCTCACACTGAACAAGCGAGGACGATGCTCAGTCCAGGATGCGGGAGAGGTCGGCGAGGAGGGCGGCGGCGACGCGCTCCTCCGGTACGGCGACGTCGTGGGTGCGCATCGCCGCCGCCAGGTCGGGGTCCCAGGGGGCGTCGGTGACCCGGCCGGTGGGCGGGGCCGGCGCCGTGGCCCCGGTCGCGCCGCCGGCGCGGGTGACCTCGGCGAGGTAGTCCGCGGCGCTCATCCGCCAGGGGGTGGCACCGGTCTTGGCCAGCACGTACGCGGCAATCCGGACTCCCTCGCCGTCGAGGTCGCCGTGGTAGTGCAGCCGCGCGCCGGTGGCGGCGAGCCGGCGGAGCAGGAGCACCCCGGCGCCGTTCGGCCAGCCCGCGGTGCAGACCATCGGCGGGCAGCGCCGGCCGAATCGGCGTACCGCCAGGGCCAGCAGGCTCGGGTTCTCCACCACCCAGACATCGGCACCGACACCGTCAGGGGCGAACGGCGGCGAGGCGCGGAGCTGCGCGAGGGTCAGCGCGGCCGCCTCCCCGACCTCGACGCAGGCGCGCAGGATCCGGCTAGCCAGGCCCGGACCGGCCGGCCGCAGCCCGGCGGCGACCACCACGGTGGACAGGTCGTCCTCGGCGACCCCGACCCGCTCCCACAGCGCCCGGCGCTGCTCCGCGCCCTGCGGCGCCTCGACCGCGAAGATCACGGCCAACGCCCGCTGCACCAGGCTGGCCAGCCGGGTGCCGTCGTCCAGGGCGTGCGGGTCCGCCAGCACCTCGGTGGCGAACGCCGGCAACGGCAGGCCCTGCGCCGGCAGCCGGCCCAGCACCAGCAGGGCCCGCTCCAGCAGCGCCCGGGTGACGGGCACCGAGCCGGCCTGGAGCCCGGCCCGACCGAGCTGCGCGGCCCACTCCGCCAGCGCCGGCTGGCCGCGCACCACCTCGTGCCCGGCTAGCCACCGCCACAGCTCGGCCCGCTCGGCCGCCGCCCGCGCCCGCCGCCCGGCCCGGTCGTCCAGCGGGCCGAGCAGCGCCGCCGCCACCGCGCCGGTGTCCAGCCCGGTGACCTCGGCCAGTACGGCGTCCAGGTGGCCCAGCCGCAGGTGGTGGAACTCCCCCGGCAACCGGTCCAGCCCGAGCAGGTCGGCCAGCGCGGTCCGCTGCTCGGCGTCCAGCGGCCCGACCCGGACCCGGGTGACGGCGCGGCCGGAGGACAGCCGCTCGTGCACCGCCCGCCACACCGGGGCCAGCGCCGGCGCGCGCAGCCGGTCCGGCACGGTCATCCCGGCTCCAGCCCCAAACCCAGCTCCAGCTCTGGCGTCGGCGTCGGCGCCTGCTCCGGGCCGCCGTCGGCCAGCAGCGCGGTGCCGGTCCAGACGAACCGGGCGGTAGTCACCGCGTCGTCGCCGTCGCTGCCGGTGATCAGTTGGTGGATCGCGATCCCGTCCAGCTCCCGGTAGGTGCACCACTCGTGGTCAGAGGTGAGGACCAGGTCGAGGTCCAGCCTGCTGAGCAGGTCGAAGACCTGCCCCCGGTTGGTGGCGTCCACCCCGACGAAGACCTCGTCCAGCAGGATCAGCCGCGGCGCCGCCGGCACAGACTGGTAGTGCGCGGCGACCGCGGCGAACAGCGGCAGGTGCAGCGCGATGGCCTTCTCCCCGCCGGACAGCGCGCCGTGCAGCTTCTTGGTGAGGAGCTGCCAGCCGGCCCCGTTGGCGCGGTCGATCTTCACCACGAACTGGTGCCACGCGGTGTAGTCGAAGACCCGGGCGAGCTGCTGCTCCCAGCTCGCCGCCGTGTTCGCCGCCTTGGCCTCCTCGATCCGGTCGCGGAAGAACCGGTGCAGCGCCTCGCGGTCGGCGTCGGTCAGCCGGACCGGGTCCTTCAGCAGCAGCTCGCGGGCCGCCCTGGTGCCAGCCGGCAGCGCCGGGTCGACCTGCCAGACCAGCCGGACCGCCACCCGGGACGCCGTCCGCACCCGCTCCAGCCGGGCGTTCATCGCGTCGACCAGCTCGCCGGCCTGCCGGATCCGGACCGCCAGATGCCGCCGGGTGTCGCCGGTCAGGGTCTGGTCGAACAGCTCCCGCTCGGCGGCGGTGATCTCCTCCCGGCCGCGGTCCCGCTCGGCCCGCAGGGTGCCGAACAGGCCGGCCGCGCCGACCCGGACGCCGTCCACGGTCGCGGTGAAGACCTGGATGTCCTCGTCGGACTCCAGCTCCAGCTCGGCCCGCTCGCTGAGCACCTGCCGGGAGTCGTGCACGGCCTCGGCCAGCCGGCCCAGCGCGTCGGTGAGGTTCTTCGGCGCGTGCGGGATGTTCGGCCAGCGCGCCGCCACGCCGCGGGCCGCGTCCAGCGTCGCCCGGGTGCCGTCCGATGTGGACAGTGCCAGCTCGATGCCGGCGTCGGCCGGCAGGGTCCCGCTGCCGAGGTGGCGGAACCGGGCGGCCGCGGCGTCCCGGCCCGCGGTGGCGGCATCCCGCTGCGTGCCGTCGACGCTGCGCTGGTGGTCCAGCGAGCCGATCTCGCCGGCCAGCGCCAGCAGCACGTCCTGCAGCGCGCCGGACTCCTCCCGCGCCGCCACCAGCTCGCCGCGGAGCTGGCCGATCTCGGCGAGCACGGCGCGGTAGTCGGCCCCGACGGTGCTCTCCACCGCCTCCAGGGTGCTGCGCAGGCTCGCCGCCTTGGCCGCCGCCTCGGTGGCGTCCTGCTCGCCGTCCTCGGCGTGCCGCCGGGAGCGGTCGGCCCGCTCCTCGGCGGCGTCGGCCGCGCCACGTGCGCTGGCCAGCCCGAGGTGGGCGTCCAGCCACAGGTCGGCGATGCCCCGGAGCGCGGCGACGGCCTGGTCGAGCTCCTCCAGCGCGGCCAGCTCGGCCGGCAGCCGCCGCTCGGCGGCCAGCCCGGTGAGCGTGCGCAGCGCGGTCCGGACCTGCTGCTCGCGCTCGGCCAGCCGGGCCAGGCACCGGTTGACCGCGTCACCGCGGGCCGCGACGTCGGCCTCAGCGCGGTCGAGGCCGCGCTTGGCCGCCTCGACGTGCCGGTGGTCGGGCCGGGCACGGCGTTCGGCGTCGACCTGCTGGCGGCGGCCGGCAAGCAGCAGCAGGTCGGCCGTCAGCTCGGCGACCAGCCCGTCGAGCCGGTCGACCTGCTCGGTCAGCTCGGCGATCCGGCGCTGCCGGGCCCGCTGCCGGGCTGCCGCGCCGATGTGCGCGGCCTCGCTCTTGGCCCAGCTTCCAGTGGCGCTGGCCAGCCGCCAGCTTCCGTCCGCGCCGATCGCAGCGGCCGGCGCGGCCGGCCCGGCCGGCAGGGTCTCGCCGTAGCCGACCGCCGCCAGCAGCCGGTGGATCCGCTCGGCCGGCACGGCCGCCCCCGGCTCAGGCCGCAGCACCTCGGCCAGCGACCGGCCGCTGACCGGTGCAGCGAGCTCGGCGTCGGCGAAGGTGTCATGGCCGCCCGCACCGCCGCGGACGGCGACCGGCCCGGCCGGCGTCACCCAGGCGTCGAGCAGCCCGCTGGCCTGCAGCGCCGCCTCAACGGCGGCCTGGGCCGGCTCCGGCACGCCGTCGACGAACGACACCAGCCGCCACAGCGGCTCGCCGGCCATCGCGGCGCGGTCGGCGGTGCGGGTGTGTGGGGCCGGCGGCGGGAGGTCGACGTCGCGGCGCAGCCGGTCCAGCTCGCTGGCCAGGTCGGCGCGTTCGCGCTGGTAGGCCGCGCGCTCAGCGGTAGCGGTGGACTCCAGCCCGGCGATGGCCCGCAGCGCCTCCTGGACCGCGGCCGTCACGATCTCCAGTACGGCGTCCGGTGCGCCGGCCAGCTCGGCCAGCTCCTCGGGGTCGGCGATCACCAGCTCGGCGCAGCCGGCGGCCCAGCGGCGCAGCCGGTCCGCCTGCTCGGCCAGGGCCGCGTCGTACCGGGCGGCCGCCGTCGCCTGCCCGGCGGTCGCTGTGGCCAGGTCGGTGCGGGTGTGGTCGAGCTCCGCCTCGGCGTCCTGGCGGCCGCGCACCGCCCGGTCGTGGTCGTCGACGGCCTGCCGCACCTCGCGGATCTGCCCCTGGCGGCTCTCGACGGCCGCCCGCAGGAGCTGGCGGGCGAGCTGCGGGCTCGTCGCCAGCGCCGCGGTGAGCTCCTGGTAGGTGCCGGCCATCCCGGCCCGGTCCGCGCCGCGCCGGGCGTCGGCGGCGGCGGCGTCCACCCCGGCCACCATCGACTCGGCGGCCTGCCGGGCGGTGCCGGCCTGCTCCCGGTCGGCGCTTGCCTCGGCCTGCCTGGCCGCCGCCTCGCGCTGCCGGCGGGCGGCCTCCCGCCCGGCGTCGGCCGCCTGCTGGCGGAGCCGGTCCAGCTCGCGGCCCTTGGTGTAGGACTCGCTGTTGGTCAGGCCGTCGATGCGGGCCGAGAGCACCTCGGCCTGGCCGTCCAGGGTGGCCTTCGCCGCCTTGGCCCGCGCGTTGCCGGCGACGGCCTGCTGGTACTTCTCCTCGCTCTCACGGGCCGCCCTGGTCAGCTTGTCCAGCTCCGAGGTGGCTGAGACCAACGTCGCGGCGGCGGCCCGCAGCGCCCGCTGGACATACCCCTGGGTGCGTGCGGCGATAACCTCCGCGGCCTGCACCTCGGCGTCCAGCTTGAGCACCTGGTCGCGCTGCCGGTCCAGCCGCTCGAACCCCTCGGCCAGCTCGGTGATCTCGGCGTGACCGAGCGGCGGCAGCGCCCTGGAGAGCAGGGCGGACAGCAGCCCCGGGTCCAGCCGTTCGGACAGCTTCGGGGTGCGCAGTTGCAGCAGCGCGGTGATCAGCGCGTCGTAGCGCTGCTCGCTGAGCCCGGGGAACAGGGTGGTCCGGATCGCGGTGCGGTACTCGTTCGCCGAGGGGTGGACCACCCCGGCGTCGCCGATCGCCTCGACCAGCGCGGCCTTGGTCAGTGGCTGGCCTGCCTCGGTGGTCAGCGCCAGGCCCCCGGGCTGGCCGATCCGCTGGCTGGTGGTGAAGTAGTCGGGAGTGACGGTGGTGGTGTGCCCGGTGGCCTGCAGCCTCGCGCCGCAGCAGAACCAGAGCTCCGGTCCGTCCGCCGCGCCGCCCGCCGCGCCAAACTCCAGCCAGACGTAGCCGACCCGGGTCACTCCGGTCGCGCCCTCGCCCATCATGTTCCAGTGCATGGTGCGCTCGCCGGTGGCGAACGTGGACAGCCGGCTGGCCCGCAGGCTGGCGTCGAACAGGTATGGCAGCAGCAGCTCCAGCGCCTTGGACTTGCCGGTGCCGTTGGGGCCGCGCAGCAGCAGCCGGCCGCGGTGGAACTCGAAGGTCTCGTCGTAGTACCGCCAGATGTTGAGGATGCCAGCCCGGGTCGGCCGCCACCGGGGTACGCCGGGAGCGGCCGGCTCGCCGTCCTCGTCGACTTCGGCCTGGCCCGGCCCAGCCAGCGCCCGGTGCGGTAGCTCGGTGACGCTCATCGCGGTGCCCCTCCATCGTCGCTGCCGTTGTCGCTGCCGTCACTGTCGCTGCTGCCGGGGTCACCGACGACGTCCGCCCGTAGCACGGTGTAGCGCGCCGCCGCGGGCCGCGCGACGATCCGGCCGCCGGCCTGCCGGACCAGGCCGAAGTCGGCGAGGACGGCGAGCGCGTCCGCGGCCAGCCGGGCGGTGCCGTCCGCCGAGCGGTACGACCTGGCCCACTGCGGGAAGCGCCGCAGCAGCCCGGCCGCCTCCGCCACCACCTGCTCGGGGGTGACGCCCAGCGCCGAGGCGATGATCGTGTCCAGCACCAGCAGCGCGGCCACCTTGGCGTTGCTGGCGTCGTCCGGGAACTTCGTGTCGGTGGCCAGCGCCTCGGCGTCGACCAGCAGGAAGCCCTCGGCCCGTTCCTCCAGGACGAACCCGGCCTGCTCGACCGCCCGGCGCATGATCTGCCGGCCGGTCGGCGAGGTCAGGTAGCCGAGCTGGGCCTCGGTCAGGTCCTCGCGGTACACCACCGGCTCGTCGAACAGCCTGCGCAGCACGCTGTGCCGCAGCCACAGGTTGCGCTGCACCTCCGAGCTGATCACCGCCTCGTCGGTCCAGCCGTAGCGGCGCTCGTGCATGAGCGCGCCAAGCACGTCGTCGAAGCGGCCGGGCACCTCCTCGGTGGGGATGCCGAGCTGGGACGGGCCGTTGGGCGCCGCGAGCAGCCGGATCAGCAGGGTGCTGTCGACCCGGTAGAGCACCTTCGACTCGGCGGACTCGACGAAGCTGTCGGTGCTCCCGTCCAGCACGTCCAGCACGGCCGCGGCCTCCAGCAGCCGCAGCGCGTCCGCGAACGCCATCCGCTCGGCCCGGCTGGCGGTGTCGAACGGCGGCACCACCGGGTCGGCCGCGGTGGCCTGAACCACCCGGTCGGCGAGCAGGCCGATGGTGGTGACCGGGGCGGACAGCAGCTCCGCCGCCGCCACACAGAGCAGGGTGTAGCGGCGGCGGTCGAACGGCGCCCGGCCCGACCGCAGCCGCCGCGCGGGCCGGGCCGACCCGCCCGCCAACCCGGCCGCGCCAGCCGACCCGGCCGCGCCCGCCGCCTCGGCCCGGATCTTGACCAGCCGGGCGTAGCCGAACCTCGGCTCCACGACCAGCGACCAGCCGCAGTGGTAGTCGAACCACCGGGCCACCGGCTCCGCACGGCGCCGTACCAGGTCGAAGACGTCGGGGCTGGCCCGCTCGGTGACCAGCGGGCTGGCGAGCAGCAGCCGGATGGCGCGGGCGACCTCGGCCCGTTCCGCCACCGCGAGCTGGTTGGCGAGGTTGCTCATCCGGCCGCCTCCCGCCGGTCGGGCGCCGGCTGCTGCCGGGACGTGTCGCCGGCGGTCCGGACGTCGACGACGTAGTCCGGCGCGGTGAGGGTGCCCCACGCGGTCCGCAGCACCGCGGTACGGCGATCCGGCGGGGGCCACAACACGATCTCCACCCGGCCGTCGCTGGTCACGGCCCGCCGGGCGCCCTCGGCGTCGGCCCCGGTGGCCAGTGCCCGGCCGAGCAGGTCGAGCAGCCGTTCGAACACCGGGTGCTCCAGCTCGCCGAAGTCGGACAGCCGGACCGGCCGGTCGGTGCCCAGCCGCCCCCAGGCGGCCTCCAGCTCGGCCCGCTCGGCGCGCGCCCGCGCGGCCCGCGCGGCCTTGATGGCGACAACGTCGCGGACCCGGCCGGTGCGGCTGAACCGCTCGGTCCGGCCGCTGGTGCGCAGCAGCGCGGACACCTCGACCGGCGGTGCCGCCGCCCACGGCGTGCCGACCGGGATGAGCTCGGGGTCGGGCTGGCCGAGGTGCGCGTGCCGGGCCGAACCGAGCCCGAACGCCGCGGACCACAGCCGGTGCAGGTCGGCCTCGCCCGGCGCCACCGCGAACCAGCGGGCCAGCTCACGGAAGTCAGCCACGGCGCTGGACGCCCGCCGGCGCGACTCGGTGATCCGGTCCAGCACCTGCAGCAGCGTCACGATCGCCCGGCGGGCGACGACGTGGAGCTGCCCGACCCGGGCCGGCGTACCGTCCAGCGGGCGGAACCAGGCCCGCATGCCGTCCCACCGGGCCCGGCGGTGTGCCAGCCAGGCCGGTGCCGGGTCGGCCCCGGCGACCGGCGGCAGCTCGGCACCCAGCAGCGCCCGCTGGTGCAGCCCGGCCACGCCGCGCTCCTCGATCCGGGCCAGCGAGGAGGCGATCGCGTGCGCGCGCTGGTCCAGGTTGGTGAGGAACTCCTGCAGGTAGGCCACGGTGGCGGCCTTGACCTCGTGGAAGGTGCCCAGGTCGGTGCCGTCCGCCCGGAGCAGCCGCTGCAGCTCGCCGTTGAACTGCTTGGTGTTGTGCCGCAGCGCGTCCAGGTGCCCCTCCAGCTCCTGCAGCGCAGTGAACACCCGGCGGTTGGCCGAGCCGGCGTCGGTGAGCAGGCCGAACAGCTCGTCCAGCCGGTCAGCGACGGCGTCCAGCACCGCGGTCTGCAGCGCACCGGTGGAGGCCAGCACCGCCAGCGCGTGCTGCACCCCGGCGAAGGCCGCCTCGCCCCGCCTGGTCAGCGAGTACTGCAGGTTGCGCCGCTCATACTCCTCGGCGGTGCGGTAGTTCACCGCGTGGTTCTGGATCACCTCCAGGAGCTGCCAGTCCTTCAGTTGGCGCAGCGCGGCGACCAGGTCGTCGTCGGTGAGCGCGTCGAACCAGCCGACCGACCGGAGCCTGGCGCGGACCTCGTCCAGCCCGAGCGCGGTCTCCAGCCGCTCGTTCGCCTCGCCGAAGGCGTGCAGTATCGCCGCGTACAGCTCCGCCCGGTCGCCCGAGGTAAACCGGAACATGTCCGGCGGCACCCGATGCCAGTCCCCCATCACCGCACCCGTTAGCCCTCCGTCGCACCTGCCAGCCCCGGTCGCACCCGGCTGTCGACTGACACCGTAAGGGCCGGCACCGACAAGACCGCGCCGCCACCCGCAACCCAGGTGGGCGAGGATGGGACGGCCACAAAGCAGACCCGTTGCTCGTTCGGTGCGGACCTCGTCAAGAGGCTCTGGCTGGGTTGGGTGGTCCCGCGGAGACAAGCCGGTTGTTCAGCGTGCGAATGTTTGCCCGAGCCGGGTGACCTCGGCTTCGGCCGCAGCGTAGACACAAGGCAGGGCGGACACGACCACTGGATGCACCCCAAAGCGGCGCGCGGGCAGCCATCCACTGGTCGAACAGCCACCGCCTCACCCGGCATCCAAGCCGCTACCACACCAGATAACCGGGGCGACGGAAGGCAGCAAGACTCCGGTCCCACAGCCGCTCGGCGCATCGCGACCCGCATCCTGTCTACCAGACAGCACTTGATCCGACCAGATCACTAGACTTACAGTGGTGAGACAAACCGAACTGCTGAAGGCCCTCCGAACGCTCGCCCGAGCACACGCGGTCGAGCTGGAACTCCTCCACGAAGGCGGCGCGCACAGCGTCTACCGGTGCGGCCCTGCGCAGTTCACCATCCCACGGCACACGCACATCAACGACAACACCGCCCGAGCGATCCTCCGCCACGTCAGCCACACGCTGGCCGGCAAGCAAGATCAATGAGGTGAGACCATGACCAGGTACACTGCGGTCGCGGAACGCTCCGGCGGCTGGTGGGCGGTGCGAGTTCTACAACAGCCCGGAGTGTTCACCCAGGCCAAGCGGCTTGACCAGGTGGAGGCGATGGTTCGCGACGCCCTCGCCGCGTTCCTCAACCTCGACCCGTCCTCCTTCGACGTCGAGGTCGTCGAGGTGCTACCCGAGACAGTCGCCGACGACGTCCGCCAGGCCCGCCAGGCCAGGCAGCAGGCCACCCGCGCCCAAGCCGACGCCGACGCCGCGATGCGCCGAGCCGCAGCCCGGCTGGTACGCAGCGGGCTGACCGTTCGAGACATCGGCCGGGTGCTGGGTGTCTCACCGCAGCGGGTGTCCCAGCTGACACCCACCAGCGGCACCCCCCAGATGAGGCGACAAGATCAGTCCGCCGAGGCCAGTTGAGAGCACGCCCGGGCAGGTGCACGGTCAACAGGTTCCAGCATCACCTCAGCCCTGTGGGTGCCCAAAACTCGGACACCCTGTGCGACCTGGGTGTATCCGGGAGTCTCCGTCAAGCCGGTGCCGAGCGAAGCATCCGAATCAGCTGCCTGGAGGCCTGGCAGGCACGGCGAGCAGGGGCACTGCTGGGTGTCGTACGTGATGTGAGGTGTCGGCTGTGGGGATCGATATCCTCCGCCAGCATGCGGTGCACACGCAGGCAGCCAGAACACGGATCCGGTCAGGCATCTGCGCCGCCGGCTGCCGACGAAGCGTTCTATGATCGCGTGTGGGCGGCACCAGCACCACAGCCCGGAACCCGGATGCCCGCGAGGAGTCTCACCTCGCGGTCACCGATGAGGGCCTGAACGGCTCGCCCACTTGGCCGAGATCCATGATCAGGCTGCTATCAAACACCCAGGTCAACGGCATGACCCTAGTTTCCGGCACCCACACGTAAGCAGCCCGGTCAGCGAGGCCGGTAGGGTCGGGTCCGGGAGCATCGGCGGAACTCCATGATCGGGGTTAACAGCACCGCGGATGCCCCCCCTCCTCACGCTCCCAGCCGGTCACCCCGCGATCTTCGGCGTGTCGCGGTCCGGCACCCCGACACGCTGCCCGGGCCGCAAACCCCGACCACCACCCCAGGGCCCACTGCCCTAAAGATGTGAGCGGTATCGCCCGGTATGGGGGCGTCCACGGTGGGGCTGTGATGATGAGGTAACGATCGCTGGTGTCCGTGTCGGGACGGTGTGGCCGCTGAGGGTGGTCGGGGATCCGCCACGCGGGTGGTGTCCGGGTTGTGTGGGATATGGCGAAGCCACTGGTAGGACATGGGTTGTCTTGACACACGTCGTCTGTCATGCCCAGGTCAGCGGTGTCGTGGGGCGCTGAGGCCTTGAGGTCGTCGATGCGGGAGAGCGTGCTGGCCGGGCCCGGGCCGGCATGGCGGTTGCCGGTGAGGTGGGCGGTGACCCGCTGTAGGTGCTGGCGGTCCCAGCGAGGGTGACGGCGGCGCTGGCGGCGGCCGGGTTTACCGACAGGTGTCGGGACTTGTTGTCCGGGGCGTCACCACGGTGCTGGTCATCGGCCTGTGCTTGTACCGCGGACAGGGCTGTTCCGGTGTGATCGCCCGGTTGTGGCCGTTGCTGGGAGAGCTCAACCCGGCGCTGGTGCTGTGGGCTCCGGCCACCGTCCCCTGCGGCGGGCGCTACCCGCAGGCCCGGGTGGTCACCCTGGTGGTGTGCTCGACCCGTCGGGTCCTGGCCGCCCTCGTCGACTCCTGCGCGATCAGCGAGCGGGCCCTGTGGGACCGTCTGGTCATCCGGCTGACCCCCCGACACCCTGAACCTGGCAGACCGCAACTTCTTCTCGATGCACCGCTGGCGCGCCGCCGCGGCCACCGCAGCGCACCTGGCCTGGCGGGTCAAGAACGGCGCCACCTCGTTGCCGGCCACTCTGCCCGACGGCTCGCGGCTGCTCCGCCCGCACGAGTCCGACGCGATGCTCACCCGCCGCCGCAAGACCACCGGCGACCCGCGCGCGCCCCGCCTGGCCGACCTCACTGCCCGCCTGGTCACCTTCACCGTGACCGTCACCGACGAGGCCAGCCGGACCCGCATCAGCACCTTCCGGGTCCTGACCACCCTGCTGGACCACCAGGCCTGCCCGACCACCCAGATCGCCCAGGCCTACGCCCGCCGCTGGCAGGTGGAGCTGACCTACAAGACGATCAAGTCGACATTGTGGGGCGGGGACCGCCGCCCGCGCGGACAGACCCCCGACCTGGCCGAACAAGAGATCTGGGGCCTGCTGGCCGTCTGCAACACCCTGGTCGACCAGGTCGTGGCCGCGGCCGTCGACCTGGGCATCGACCCCCACCAGATCTCCTTCAACGCCGTCCCGCGCGCCGTCCGCGACCACCTCACCCGCCAGGCACCCTGCCCCGGCCGCGGCTACCGACCAGACCAGACGGACCTGACCGCCGTGATCGCCGCCGGACCCCGCAACCGGACCGACCGACAACCAACCGCACCCAGAACAGCCAAGGACCGCCGAACCCAGCACACCCGCAACGTGACCTACACGATCACGATCACCGAGTCAAATCTGCCCAGAACGACCTGATCAACCACATCTTTAGAGCAGTGCCCATGCCATACCCGGGAACACCCGCGATGGATCACGAACTATGTGAGTTGGCCGCCAAGCCAGATGCCTCCCTTCTCGTCCGGCCGCCCGCAAACCGGCGGGACTTCAGCCCGGATTTCAGACCCGAATCCGCGATTAGCTGGGTGGGTTGATCTTCGGCTGGTGTTGTTGATCTTTGTGGGGGTTGTTTTGGTGTATGGGTGTGCTGGTGGCCCGGGTGAGCGCGCCGGGTTCGCGGGTTCCG
>Ga0307470_10000081_pt1 | contig 65821 bp, 68 predicted proteins | sample atmos_gasesAM3C__FD_204565 | JGI IMG/M metagenome (GOLD analysis project Ga0307470, IMG submission 204565) | Hardwood forest soil microbial communities from Morgan-Monroe State Forest, Indiana, United States - atmos_gasesAM3C_05 | ecosystem: Environmental > Terrestrial > Soil > Temperate forest... | reverse complement strand
TTCCGTCACCGTGACCGACTTGAATCCCTTCTTCATCAATTGATCGAATGTCGCCGGCATCGCTTCGATGGTCGGCGGATGAATGTCGTGCGACAGGACGATCGAGCCCGCGTGGGTCTCTTTCAAAATGCGCGCCGTCACTACGCTCGGTCCCGGCCGTTTCCAATCCAGCGGATCGACGTCCCAAATGATGATCCGATAACCGAACTCTTCGTGGATCCATTTCTTTTGTCGCGCGGTGATCGATCCGTAGGGAGGGCGCAACAACGTCGGCCGTTTCCCGATCGCCGCTGTAATCGCATCGTCCGTTTTCTGGATCTCGCGTCGCACCGCATCGTCCGACATTTTGCCAAAGTTCGGATGGGACCAGGAATGGTTCCCGATCTCGTGACCCTCGCGGACTGCGCGTTTGAGGATCTCCGGATGATCGGCGGCGTTTTGTCCGACCACGAAAAATGTCGCTTTGAGATGCCGCGCCGCGAGGAGATCGAGAAGTTTCGGGGTCAGCGTCGCATTTGGGCCGTCATCAAACGTGAGCGCGATGAATGGTCCGTCGACGTGAACTGAATTGAAAGTAATCGGCGGCTCCGTTGGAGTTGGCGTGGCCTTTGGTTTCAGGGGAGACGCCGCTGGCTTTTCCGCCGGGACAGCCGGCTTGGTTTCCTCTGAATAACAAACCGGCGAGATCAAAAAACTGATCGCGGCGAGGCCGATGAATCTGCGAAAAAGCATGAAGACAAGAGCGGGCGAAAGAAAACCTGCGTCTATCTAGCAGAGCCGACCTGCAACGCAAGCAACCGCCGGCGATCCACGAAACGAATTCCAAGCCAAGGGGGTTTTGCCGACATAATCAGCCCTCTTGGCAGTTATCCTGCTGAAATAAGCGTCATGACTCACTCCGCCTGAGCGAAGTGGCGCCGGGTTGCGCAGTGAGGCCCGACGCCCGTCGGTTTTTTGGCTTCTCCTAAATGAAAATTTTGCTTGTTGAAGATCATCCAGGCAGCCGCCGCAATTTGCAGCGGCTCATCGCCAAGCGCGGTCATGACGTGACCGCCGTCGGCAGCGCCGAAGAGGCGGAAGCCGCGCTCGCCGCGCAGAGCTTTCCGTTTCTGATTCTCGACTGGATGTTGCCCGGAAAAAGCGGCGTCGATCTTTGCCGCGAATTGCGCGCGCGACCCAACGGCGACGAAATGTTTATCCTCCTCGTCACGGCGAAAGCCGATACGGAAGACTTGGAGCAGGCGCTGGAAGCGGGCGCGAACGATTATCTCACCAAGCCGCTGGACGTCGGCTTGCTGAACGTCCGAATTTCCGTCGCCGAGCGCCAGATCCACGAACTGATGGAACGCAATCAAGCCCGCGCCGCGCTGATCGAATCCGCGCGGACGATGACGAACATTCTCGAGAAAACGACGGACGGATTTTTCGCGGTCGATTCGGAATGGAAGCTGACCTACGTCAACGCCGCCGCGGAAATAATGTTCGGGCGGAAACGGGATGAATTAATGGGCGGTCTTCTTTGGGAAAGATTCCCGGAACTCGTCGGCTCAGTGTTTCAAACCAATTACGAACGAGTGATGGCGGACAAAGTCGCCATCGAGTTCGAAGCGAGCGATCGCCGTGGCAAGACGTGGTACGACGTCCACGCGTATCGGAGCAACGGCGGCGTCTCGGTTTTCTTCCGCGACATCAGCGAACGCAAGAAATCGGAAACGGAACGGCTCACCACCAGCAAGCTCGAATCGCTTGGCACTCTGGCCGGCGGAATCGCGCACGACTTGAACAACATTCTCACCGTGATTTCCGGAAACATCGGCCTGGCCCAGATCGAAGCGCCGGCGGATTCCGGGAGCCTGCTCGGCTTTCTGTCCAAGGCCGGCCAGGCCGCGCAACATGCCGCCCATTTGTCCAGCCAGCTGCTGACATTTTCAAAAGGCGGCGCGCCCTTGAAAAAAATCGTTTCGATCGGCGAGCTGCTCGAACATTCCGCAGAGTTCGCGCTTTACGGATCGAATTTACGGACCGACTTCGACATTGCCGTCGATCTTTGGAAAGCGGAAGTGGACGCCGGCCAGATCGAACAGGTGGTCAACGCGCTGATGTTGAACGCGCGCGAAGCGATGCCGCAGGGAGGAAGTATTCGCGTCCGCGCTCGCAATGTTGTGTTCGAGGAAAACATGAGCGCGCCCTTGTCGCCCGGGCGTTATATCAAGGTCACGGTCAGCGATCGCGGCACCGGAATCGCCGAGGATTTACGCACAAGAATTTTCGACCCGTACTTTACGACGAAACCAACGGCGAGCGGTCTCGGCCTCGCCATCGGTTACTCGATCGTCAAGAAACATGGCGGCCTTCTTTTGTTGGAAGGTACGTCGGGCGAGGGATCGGTCTTCGCGTTCTACTTGCGCGCGACGGAAGGTGTGGCCAACGGCCCGCGCGATAACCGCGTGACGAGCCGGCCCTTTCATTACAATCACCAGCGGATTCTCGTGATGGACGATGAAGAGGCGATCCGCGAATTGACGTCGCAACTTCTCGGGACGCTCGGCTACGAAGTCACCGCGGTGCCGGATGGACTCGAAGCCGTTCGAATTTATGAGCGCGCGCTGCGCAAGGGCGAGCATTTCCAGGCCGTCATTCTGGACGCGACCGTCCGCGGCGGAATGGGCGGCGTGGCCACGATCGAACGGCTCCGCTCGATGGATCCGAAAGTGAACGCGATCATTTGCAGCGGCTACTCCGACGAAGCCGCGCTCTCGGAATTTCTCGCCTACGGATTTCGCGGCGCGCTTCCGAAACCGTTTACCCGCTCCGAACTGGCCGACGCCCTTCAGCACGCGTTCGAAGTCACGAACGCGAACTAGCTAGCCTTTTCGAAGTTTCTCGAGTTCCGCGATGAAAGCCTGCGGTCCGCCCGCCTGGTACCCAAGAGCTCCGAGCGGTTTGCCGGTGCTATCGAAAACAACCACCGTCGGAAAACCCTGGATTCCGTACTTCACCAAGAGCTTCTCGTTTTGCGCTAACACTTCCGGCGGCATTTTCTTGCCCCGTGGAAAGTCCAGCTCCAGGAGGACGAGATTCTTACTGGCGTAATCTTTGAATTCCGGTTTCGAAAAAACTTCTTTGTCCAGCATGATGCACCAGCCGCACCAATCCGAGCCGGTAAAATCCATCAGCAACAGACGGTTCTTCGCCTGCGCTTCCTTTTGGGCCTGGTCGTAGCTTGTCAACCAGCCCGGCTTCGCGGCCGCTACCGCCGCGACCGTGGTGTCCGGCTTTTTTTCCGGCTGCGTCTCGGCAGTTTTCTTTTTCGAACAGGAAACCGCCAACAGCGTCGCGGCAATCAGCAACAGGCGCAGGGCTTTCACGCTTCGACCTTCCGGCAGCTTGAGTTCATTCGCAAGCCGCCGGCCCTTTCCGTACAAAGCTAGCCCGGCGCATAACACGCCGGGCTAAAAAACTTAACCGAAAGATTTATTTAAGGTGTCCGGAGACGAGTTTCGTCATCTCGAACATGCTGACCTGGCTCTTGCCGTTAAACACCGGCTTGAGCGAATCGTCCGCGTTGATCATGGTCCGCTTTTTCTTATCCTGGCATCCGTTCTTCTTGATGTAGTCCCAGAGCTTCTTGGTGAGCTCGGAACGTGGGAGCGGTTTCGAACCGACGATCGCGGCGAGTTTATCGTCGGGCTGCACCGGTCTCATGAAGGCGGCGTTCGGTTTACGTTTTGAAGCTGTCTTTTTGGCTTTGGTTTTCGGCATAAAGGCTGACTAATCCTTCTCTCGTGAGAGGGCAATAACAAATTTTTCGATTCGGAAAAATTCTCTCCGCCTCATTCCGAACGGCGGACTGTGATTGCGGCCACGTCATCCGGCGGTTCCTTTCCATTGTTTTTGATTCCAGCCGTGTCGAGAACGCGGTCCAGCAATGCCTGCGCGCTCTCCGCCATCGGCTGCAGAGACTCCGCCAGACGCTTCGCCGAGAGCAACGGATTTTCGCCGTGCTGGGATCCGTAAATCCCGTCGGTGTAGAGCAGAAACGCGTCACCCGGCTCGAGGTCGGCGGTCGTTTCGACAAACTCCGAGCGCTCCAGCAGCCCGAGCGGAGGAGCCGACGATGGAATCGATTCGGTTCGGCCGCCGGCGCGAGCCAGAAGCAACGGCGGATGACCCGCGCCCACCACACTCGCGCGGCCCGTCGTGGAATCCAGTGCCACGCACATTGCGGTCATGAACGAACGCGCGCCGAAAATACTCCGGAAATCGTTGTTCACTTTTTCCATGATCTTGGCGGGCTCGTTGTTCTCCGCGGTGCCGTGGTGGAAGAGCAACTTCGCCAAAGTCGTCAGGAGCGCGGCGGACGCGCCATGCCCGGTGGCGTCGGCAATCCAAAACAGCGTCCGGCCGTCCGACATCCGCAACCATCCATAGATGTCGCCTCCTACCTGGATCACCGGCCGGTAACACGCCGCGATCTCCCAGCCCGGTAACACCGGAGGTTTTTGCGGAATCAGCGATTGCTGAGTGAGCCGAGCGGCTTCCAAGTCGCGCTCGAGATTCTGTCGCCACGCCTCGAGTTCGTCGTTTTGTTCCTGCAACTGGCTCCGCATCAAACGCAGCCGCAACTGCGTATCGATCCGCGCCCGCAGCACCGCGTCGTTGATCGGTTTCGTCACGAAATCGTCGGCGCCCGCTTCCAGACAAAGGACTTCGCTTTCCTCGCCCCCGTGGCCGGTGAGCATGATCGCTGGGATCTGGGCCACGGTGGCGTTGCCGTCGCGGCGCAATTGCTTGAGCACTTCCGCGCCATTCATGCCCGGCATGTCATAGTCGAGCAGCAACAAGGCCGGCGGATCGTCGTGGAGTTGTTTCAGCGCTTCGATTCCATCCGGCGCTTCGGTGCAAGTGAATCCGGCGCGGGTCAGAATGCGCGTGAGCAATTTGCGGCTCGTCGCGTCATCATCCGCTACCAGGATTTGTTCGCCGGAATTTTTTGCCATGCTTCTGCATTTGATTCGAAATGAACCGCCAGCAGAACTGTATTTTTCTCAATCGCGAAGAACTTCCCATTGGCCTTTGGTCGTACGCATTTAGCGATTGTCAGAGGGTCGACAATGAATTACAACGCATACGATGCCGTCGAAACCACTTATGAAACTTTCGCTCTCGCTTTCGCTTCTCGGTGCCTTTGCTTTGCTGACCGCCTGCGAGGACGAACCGCCTGTGAAACCGACGCGCCACCCGTCTCGTTATCCCGCCGCGACGCCGTCTCCTTATCCGCCGCCGCAGCAACCGTACGATCCAAACGCCGGCCCGCCGCCGCCGACCACGAATCCGCCGCCGGAAACAACCCCGCAGCCGACTGCGGCGACAGTGAACAAACCGACCAAGGGCGATCTGCCTTACGGAATTCCGGTTCCGAATAAGCCCGGCTTTGTCACGAGTCCTTACGCGCCCAATTCCGGTTACGTCGACGTCCGCGGGTTCCCGCCGGGAACCGAGGTCAAGGATCCGTACACGCAGAAAATCTTCCTGGTTCCTTAGTCATCTTCCTCTGCCTTCTTTGGCGGGGAGAATGAAGAAGTAAGGAAGCGGAAGAGAAAGAGCGTGGCTGGACAACCCCGCGAATTCTCTCGATGCTGACCGTCGCTCATGGAATTTCGCATTAAACGCGCGCCCCGGATCGAGTCCGAGATCACGGTGCCGGGCGACAAAAGCATTTCGCATCGCGCGGTCATCATCGCCTCGCTTACCAACGGGCCCTGCGTTCTGCGCGGGTTTCTCCCGAGCGATGATTGTCTGCGGACCGTCCAGGCGATGCGGTCGCTCGGAATCAAGATCGAACATCCGGAGCCGGACATGCTGGTCGTGCACGGGAAAAAACGGCTGCTCACCGCGTCGTCGGGCGAAATTGATTGCGGGAATTCTGCGACCACGATGCGGCTGCTCGCGGGCCTTTTGGCCGGTCAGAGTTTCGACAGCGTTCTCGTTGGCGGCGCCACTCTTTCCGCGCGTCCGATGGACCGCGTGATTTTGCCGCTCCGAAAAATGGGCGCGAATATTTCGGCGCAGGGACCTAACGAAACGGCGCCGGTAAAAATTCACGGCATGAAATTGAAAGGCGCCAGCCACGTCCTGCCGATCGCGAGCGCACAGGTAAAAAGCGCGCTGCTTCTGGCCGGCCTCTTCGCGAAAGGAAAGACAACCGTTCGCGAGCCTTCTCCAAGCCGCAACCACACCGAGCTGATGCTCAATTATTTTCTGGTCCGGACAGCGCGCGAAGAAGACAACACCATGAGCATTTTCGGCGATCAAGTTCCGGAATCGCGCGATTTCTCGATCCCGGGCGACATTTCCTCCGCCTCGTTTTGGCTGGTCGCGGCCGCGGCGCAACCGGGTGGTCATCTTCTCGTGCGCGACGTCGGATTGAACGGGACGCGCACCGCGGTGCTCGGCGTCCTCGTCCGAATGGGCGCACAAGTTCGCGAAGCGATCGACGACGTCGAACAAATAGAGCACAGCGGGACAGTCGAAGTCACGGGCGCGCCGCTAAGAGGCACGGTGATTCAAGGAAAAGAAATTCCGCAGCTGATCGATGAGCTTCCGATCCTGGCGGTAGCCGGTGCGCTTGCCAGCGGCACGACTATTATTCGGCAAGCCGAGGAATTGCGGGTCAAGGAGACCGACCGCATCGCCGCGATCGCGCATAATTTGCGGGCGATGGGAGCGGATGTGGTGGAGCAAAAAGATGGACTCGAAATTCATGGCCGGGCGGAGCTGCGCGGGGCGCGCGTCGCGAGTTTCGGCGATCACCGGATCGCAATGGCGTTCGCCGTCGCCGGCATGTTCGCGGACGGCGAGACGATTGTTCAGGACGTGGAATGCGTCCGCGAATCGTATCCGACCTTCGAGAAAACGCTCGACGAATTCCTAAGCGCGAAGCGAGTCCGCATGACCACCCCGGTGATCAGTTCGCTCACGCCGGCCAAAGTCGACGAGGAATGAGCGCGCGCGACAGCGCTCATCGGGTTGTCGCGATCGACGGGCCGGCCGCCTCCGGAAAAAGCAGTGTCGCGCGGGCGCTCGCGAAACAGATCGGGTTCGATTACGTGAACTCCGGCGCCATGTATCGCGCGGTGACCTGGCACATCCTTAATCGTGGTGTGCCGCCGGGCGACGCGGCTGCGATCGTTCAGTTGTTGGAAAACACCCGGATCGATTGTACGCTCGATCGCGACGGTTCCCACATCCTGATCGACGGCGTCGATCCGAGCGCGCACCTCTGCGACGATCAGGTGAACGATAATGTTTCACTCGTGAGCAGCGTTCCGCGTCTCCGCGAAATCCTGGTCGAAAAAATGCGCGGCTACGCCGTAGATAAAGACATCGTCATGGAAGGTCGCGACATCGGCTCGGTCGTTTTTCCCGATACGCCCTACAAGTTTTACATCGACGCGTCGCCGGACGTCCGGCTGCGCCGCCGGCAGGCGCAGGGCCTCCGCGATCAAATCGCGGCGCGGGACCGGGCCGATTCCTCGCGCCGCGCTTCGCCTCTCATCATCGCCGAGGACGCGCATGTCATCGACAGCTCGAACCTGACCATCGAAGGCGTCGTCGGCGAAGTCATTGGCCGCTTGAAAATGAAAGGGATGCAGATTCGTTAGGCCGTTTTGAATCCGTATTACTGGGTCGGCTACAATCTTACGAAAATCCTGGGCCGAATATTTTTTCGGCTCCGCGTGATTCATCGCGAGCGGATGCTGAATCATGGTCCCGTGATTCTGGCTTCGAACCACCAAAGCTTTCTCGATCCACCATTCGCCGGCAGTGTCTCCGATCGCGCCGTCTATTTTCTCGCGCGCCGAACCTTGCTCGACGGTTGGTTCTTCGGCTGGATCCTGCCGAAGTTGAATGTGATTCCGGTCGACTCGGAAGGCGGAAAGGACAGGACTGCGTTGAAGGCCCTCATCCGAATTCTGCGCGCGGGGCAGGGGACATTGGTTTTTCCGGAAGGTCAGCGCACACCCGACGGCCAGCTTCAGCCGGCGCAACCCGGACTCGGTTTAGTGATCGCGAAAACTCTGGCGCCGGTAGTGCCGATGCGAATCTTCGGCGCTTACGATGCCTGGCCGATCCACGAAAAATGGCCGCGCCTTGGCCGGGTGACGATCGTGGTTGGCCAGCCGATCTATTTTACGCAGGAGGACGTGGCTGCCGGCGGCAAGGAAGTTTACCAGAGGTTGAGCCAGCGCGTGATGGACGCGATCGCGGCGTTGCGCCTGGAATGACGCGCTTGCGTTCATTTACTGAGCGAGGGACGATGCCGCGTGTCCACGCCAGACGATCCTTCCCGCGCGCCGCGCTCCGGTCTGATGTTGATGCTGGTGATCGTTATTGCCGCCGCGCTGGTGGCGATCTACGCGAATGTGCAGAAGGCACGACGCGATAAAATCGAGAAGGTCACGATCATTCCGATTTCAGAGTCGCCCACGGCATCTCCGTCGCCGGCCGACTAATTCGAATAACCCTGACGAACGAAGGTCTAACCACACTATGAAGAAGTTTTCCGTTTTCCCATTGATCGCGGCCCTCGCGGTTTTTGTTTCCTGCCAGAAACAGCAAACCGAAGAGGAACGAAAAGCCGAAGTCGAACGTCAGGTGCAAGAACGCCTCGCTACCGAGCGAACAGCGGCTGAGAAAGATCGCCTTGCGAAACAGCAGGCTGAACTGGAGGCGCGTGAGAAGGCCCTGGCCGCTCGCGAAGCCGCCGCCGCGGCGAGCCCGTCGCCGGTCGTCGAAGAAACCGCGGCTCCGCCGGCGGAAGAAGTCGTCAGGGAAACCAGCGACGGCGGCAGGCGCTCCGAAACGCGTTCCACTGCGATCTACGGAATGTTTTACGAAAAGCTCGATCCCTATGGCGAATGGCGGGAAACGAAGGACTACGGTTATGTCTGGCAACCTCGGGAAGCGGAGGCTTCGCACGATTGGCGGCCGTACACCGAAGGCCACTGGGTCTATAGCGACGCGGGTTGGACCTGGGTCTCCGACGAATCGTTTGGCTGGGCGACCTATCACTACGGTCGCTGGGTGAAACTGCGCCGGGTCGGCTGGGTTTGGGTGCCGGGAGAGGAATGGGCGCCGGCCTGGGTTTCCTGGCGTTCGAGCAAGGATTACGTCGGCTGGGCGGCGTTGCCGCCGGAAGCGCGCTTCGATCGCAGGAGCGGGATCCAGAATTGGGCCGACAGTTATTACGACATCGGGCCCGACCAATATTCGTTCGTGCCGTCCGCGGAATTCGGCGCCGAACACGTGCGACGCTCGGTGGTTCCTGCCGAACGCAACATCAACATCGTGATCGAAACGACCAACGTCACCCGCATCACGTTCTCGAACTCGACGGTCGTCAATGAGGGACCGAGCTACGATGAACTGCGTTCGCGTGGCCCGCGTCCGATCGAACGTTATCAGCTCCGGCGCGAACGAAACTTCGAGGGGCCGCCGCGCGTGCAGGGCAACGAGTTGCAAATTTCCGTTCCCGTCCTGAGCGAAGTGCGAAATATTTTTCGGCCGCGCCGGGTGAAAGAACGCGTCGCGGAAGTGAATGTCGAAAACGGCTGGACCTCAGTCTCCGATCGTTCCGCCGCGGATCGGGCTCGGACGAAAATCAAAAGCGAGTCCACGCCGCCGCCAAATGCGCCGCCGAAGAAATTCGTGCCGCCGGCGGAAGCCGCTCCCACCGCGGGACCCTCAACTACACCCGCGACTACAACTGCGCCGCCGTCAGCGGCAACCCCAACGGTTGCGGCGACCGCAACCGTCGCACCGGCTCGCAGTGCAGCGCCAACTCCCGCGATCTCCGCGACGATGAGTCCGGCTGCTTCTGTTACGCCAAGAATACGGCACTCGCCCACCGTTGTGCCGACGACGAGCGCCGCTGCCGCCGCAGCATCGCCCACTGCGACAGCTGCCGTTGCAGCGAGTCCAACGCCCGCGGTTTCCCAGGCGCCACGGCCTTCGCCGTCGATGCCGCCGCGAATGAGCCCGACACCGAAAGCGTCGGTGCCCCTGACGCCGCCGATGGTTCCGCGTCGAACTGCCCCGCCAGTGTTGAACACGCCAGCGCCAATTACGACGCCATCCACGGCAACCGAGCCGTCGGTGAAACCATTGCCGACTTTCACTCCGGTGAAGCGTCCGCCAATCCCACCGCGACCGACGTTGCCAACGCCGAGCGTTGCGCCGGAAACATCCGACGTTCCGCGAGCGCCGATACCGAAGGACGTTCCGCGACGAACGATGCCGCCCCGGATGACACCACCGCCGCCGACCGCGACAACCCCAGCCGCGACAACGCCGGCTCCCGCCGAGACGCCGGCGACCGCGCAGGCTCCGGCTGCGGATGATCGCGCAAAAAATCGCAGACCGCGACCTGGTCCGCGCGTTGAAGGCGCAACACCGACACCAACGCCCGCGACGCCGCCTAACTAAACTATTTCGGCGCGCGCTCGTTCACGAGCGAGCGCGCGTACGCCAGCGTATCGATCGCGTCGACGGTCTTGTCGCGCCGGATCGCTTTGATGCGCGGAAAACGCAGCGCGAGACCGCTCTCGTGTCGCGTGCTCGGCTGAATGGAATCGAACGCGATCTCGAGAACGGTGTCCGGTTTTACTTCGCGGTAGCGGCCGTGGTTCGCGATCGTCTGCTTTTTGAAATGCTCGGTTAACTCGGCGATCTCGACATCGGTCAATCCGCTGTAGGCCTTCCCGATGGTCAGCAATTCGCCACTCGTTTCGTCGCGCACGGCGAACGTGTAATCGCTCAGGACATGATTACGCTTGCCGTGCCCAAGCTCGGCTGCGACCACCACGACATCGAGCGTCGCCAGCTCTTTTTTGAGTTTGAACCAGAACATCCCGCGACGGCCGGGCGAATAAATGCTTTCGGGATCCTTCACCATCAGGCCTTCGTTAGAACGGCGACGCGCCCGCTGAAATGCGGTTTCAATTTCATCGGCAGAATGGGCTGGATAAATTTCGGCGAGCTGGAAACCGCTCGGCAATTTCAGGCTGCGCAGCGCCTCGCGTCGCTCGCGTAATGGCCGGCGCAAGAACGAGTCGCCATTCAGCCAAAGCAAATCGAACGCGACGAACACGACCGGCACGTCAGCGGAAGCTGTCGCGAACAGATCGGCGCCTTCATGCTTTCTGCCCAATCGTTTTTGCAGATCGAAGAACGTCAGTTTCTTTCCGTGCTCGAATGCCATGATTTCGCCGTCGAGAATTATTTCCGCGTCGAACTGACGAGCATGATCAGTCAGCTCGGGGAATTGATCGGTCATCCGCCGCAGGTCGCGCGAAAATATTTCCACGCGATCGGTGCCGCGATGCAGTTGCGCACGGATGCCGTCGAACTTGTCTTCGACGTAAACAACCGGCGCGTCTTCGAAACGCGACCAAATCGCTTCAGCATTTGGCTCGGGGCTCGCGAGCATGCTCTTGATTGGGCGGAATAACGAAAGCTCGGCGCGGTCCAGTTCGTTTTTCGAGGCGAGAACAGCGACGGCGCCAAGGTCGCCGAGGAGCATGTTCGCTTCCTTCACTTCATCGAGCGGCGCAGTGAACGCAGCGGCGATTGCTTCCTCGACCAGTCCTTCGCGCAGTCCAATGCGCAGATCGCCGGTCAAAATTTTCACGACGTACTGACCTTCTCGGGCTGACAACCGCACAAACCGTTTTTGAAGAAGTTCCGTCTTGCCTAGCGGCCCACGCGTTTTGTGAAGCGCGTCGAAGAGTTGTCTCGATTCTGCCAGCGAAAACGATTCTGGCGCCGTGCGGCCTTCGAGCGCATCGAGCGCAGTTTTCCCGGCGTCGCCATGCGACATCGCGATTCTGCGAAACTCCGGCTCTGCCAGTTTCGCCGCTGCCATTAGCGCGCGATGAATGACAACCCATCCCGCCTGAACCGTGCGCATATCATTTTGCGGAAACGGTTTCCCCGTGAAGTAAGTCGTCGCGATCGCGAGCTGCTCCGGGTTGAGCGTTCGCAAATATTCCGAGAGCGATCGCACTTTCTCCAGCTTTGCCGGTGTGGCCGCGATCGCTTCCCCGACCGTCGCGAACCCGTGGAACTCCGATTCTGTAGCCGCGGCCCTGTGGGCCGCGTGGGGTTCGCGGTGCGAGACAATTCCGCGTTCCGTTTTCCCCAGCGTCAACTCCATCTGGTTTTCTTCGCTCAACGCCCACGCGTCGATGCCGCGTTCTCTCAGATCGCGCGCGAATTCGGCCGCGAATCCGTGCAAGGTCAGGACGCGCTCCGGTTGCACCAGCTCCACGTAACGCAGCAAGTCCGTGTAATCGGCGTGATCGGATAATGGAAACGCGGCGTCGACTTGATAACGGTAGATCGCGTTTGGATCGACCGCCCAACCGCTGATCATCGCCACCCGTTTGTTCTTGATTTTCTCCAGCATCCGCGACCGATTCACGCTCGGCGGACAGATGAGGACTTTGCCGGCAACGTAGTTCGCGTTGTAACGCTCGTATTCGCAAAACGATTGGCCGAACTGCTCATAGATCCGCGTCATCTGGTGGACCGAACCGTCCAGCATTGGTTTCAGGCCGGCGTCGGAAAGTGCGCAAAGAATTTCCTGCGCTTTGCCTAACGAGTACCCGAGCAGCACGGGAACGGCGTCCGTTTCGAGAGCATCCCGGCAGAAGGCCACGATTTGCCCGACGATTTGTTCGGTCGGCGGAAACCGGTAGCGCGGCAGGCCGAAGGTCGTCTCCATGATCAGCGTTTGCGCCTGTCGCCATTCTGTCGGCTCAGCCGAACGTCCTGGTCGCAGTTTGAAGTCGCCGGTGTAAAGAAGGGAGCCGTCCGTCGTTTCGAGAAAAAATTGGGCCGACCCGAAAATGTGGCCTGCCGGAATGAGGGTGATGTCGAGACCGCGAATCCTTTGTTTCTCGCCGAAATGCAAAACGTGTTCGCGGCGTTCGCCCGGCATCCGAGCCTGCATCAGACGCGCCGTGCGTTCGGACAGGATGATCTCATCGTGCAGCGCGATGTGATCGCTGTGCGCGTGCGAGACGAAGGCGAATGGCTTCGCATCCCACGGGTCGAGCCAGATGCCCTCGTTCGGCAAATAAACGCCGCGCTCGTATCGCACTTCTATCACGTCCGAAATCTACCCGGCTAGGTCTGCTTTGACATCTCGCGCCTGTTCCCGTTTGCTTACCTCCATGAAATCGACGGCGGCTTTTATTCTCGTGATTGTCCTGGCCACGAAGGCCTGGGCGGCGAGCCAACCGCCGACGAAGATCCTGACGAAGATCGACAAGCTTCCGGTCGCGCTGAATGACAATTTTCAGTTCCGGAAAACCAAACTGTTTTACCTGGATCCGAATCCGCCAAAAGCAAAAAAGTCTGTCGCGCAGGCTCTCTCCGGCGGATACAACAATCCAAATAATCCAACGGCAGGAATTGCCGAAGCGTCCATCGGCTTTGAGCGCACCTATCGCCTTTACGGGGCGATTTCCGCGGCGGACAGGAACCAGCTTTTCGGCAATTACCTCGACTTTTTCTGGAAAGCAAAACGTCCCGCGAACGTGACCGTGCGCCTGGAATACCGCCAGGAAAAGCTGCGCGCGTTCGTCCAGGCCCGCGAGATTTCGTACTCGAATGCGACCGGCAACAACAAAACGGAATTTGCCATAATCGGGGACGATTACTCCCAGGACGGCCGCGTCATCGCGTGGCGCTGTTTGTTGATCGAGAACGGTAAAATCGTGGCGGAGAACCGGTCCTACCTCTGGGAGTGAGCCACCCCGGTTGACATTACCCCCCGTAACCCTGTAATTTTACATCGCAGTGCAGTCGTCAATCCAGGTCGGGGTAAACGGCGATGCCGTTTGGGTGAAGGTCGAGGGCAAGGGCAGCTTCCTCAACAGCGGCAACCTCAAGGAATTTACCCGGGAGATGGTTAACCGTGGCTACCGCGAGTTCGTGGTGGACCTCGAGAACTGTATCATGATGGATTCCACGTTCATGGGCACGATGGCGGGCGTGGCGTTGCGGCTGAAAGAATTAGGGCACGGACATCTGCACGTCGTGCACTGTGGCGAGCGCAGCCGAAATTTGCTGATGGGCCTCGGCCTCGATCAGATTTTCGATATCCACAGCAACGGCACCGCCGCCCCGCAATGCGAGCTGCTCCAGCACGACAAAGCCAACGGCTCCTCGGTGGAACAAAAAAAACAGGTCAACGCCGACATGCTCCATGCGCACGAAGCGCTCTGCGAAGCCGCGCCGGAGAACTTCTCTCGTTTCAAAGACGTCCTCGATTATCTGAAACAAGACCTCCACCACGAGACGCCGTCGAACTGATCCCTTCCGCGGCGCATGTGGCCAATCGTTTTCCTCGGCCTGCTCATCGCCTCGCTCGCGGCCTGGGCCTTTACCTGGTGGCAGCAGCGCGTTCGGATTCGCCAGCTCGAACGCTCGAAGGAAGAAATCCAGATCGAAGAAACGCTCGTCTTCGATTTTCTCCACGGTCTCGGCGAAGCGTTTACCGAAACGATTCGCGCGGCGGATCTGCATCGGTTGATCGTCGAAGGCGCGGCCCGCGTGCTCGATGCGCAGGGGGGCGCGCTTTACATGATGGAGCGCGCGGGCGGAAAACTGGCGCCGGCTTTTATTTCAAAAGGCTGCCCGCCCTTCATCGACGTGCCGACCCACATTCTGCAACAGGCGGCGGCGAATGCTGGTGCGCTGGAGAGTTATTTGCGGCTTCACGCGATTGCGCCGGGCGAGGGAATCATCGGGCGCGTCTGGCAGACGCGTGAACCTGTCTTGCTCACCGATCTCGCGAACGCGCCGGAGCTGGCGGGATTGCGCGGGACGTCGCTAGGCGCGGCTTCGGTGATGGTGACCCCGCTGCTCTACGGAAAACAAAACATGGGTGTGCTCGCCCTTGGCAACGGCCCATCGCATCCATCGTTCACCCAAAGCGATTTCATTGTCTTCAAATCGATCGCCGAGCAATCGGCCTTCGCGCTCTACAATGCAATCATCTATTCGGAAGCGAACGAAAAGAAACGGCTCGATCACGATCTGGAAATCGCGCGCGACATCCAGCGCATCCTGTTGCCGAGCGAAGCGCCGGTCATTCCGGGCTTTGAGATCGCTGGTCTTAACATTCCCGCGCGCCACGTCAGCGGCGATTACTTTGATTACCTCGAGGTGGACAAGACGAAGCTTGGCGTCGCGATCGCGGACGTCTCCGGCAAAGGCGTGCCGGCGTCCATCATCATGGCGATCTGCCGGAGCGTTTTGCGCAGCCAGGCGACCGAAAATCCGTCGCCGGCCGACGTGTTGCAAAAGGTGAACCGCCAGCTTTATCCCGACATCAAGGAAGACATGTTCATCAGCATGGCTTACGCGATTCTCGACCACGTGCAGGGGACGGTGACGCTCTGCCGCGCCGGGCACGACGCGCCGATTCTTTACGATCACGAAACGAAAACCGCGGTGCCGGTGAAGCCGCCGGGAATGGTCGTCGGAATTGACAGTGGAAGCGTGTTCGATAGGATTACGGGCGACTTTCCCCTCTCGCTTAAACGCCACGATTGCCTGCTTCTTTACACCGACGGCGTCACCGAAGCGCTGGACGCGAACGGAGACGAATTTGGCCCTGAACGGATGATCGAATGCGTGCGAACGAGCGCGCCGGAGGGAGCGCCCGCGATGATCACGCGGATCATTGACGAGCTGCGCGCCTTCGTGGGAGTGCAGCCGCAGAACGACGACATCACTTTGATTGCCATTCGCAAGACATGAGAAAAATTCCGGTAAACGAACCTGAGGCGGAGAAAAAAAATTCTGACGCCACGCAGAAGAACGACGCGGCCCAGCCGGCAGCACCGCCCGAAGATGATTCCGAGGGTTTGCAGGCGGACCTGGATCGGTTCCGCGATCTCGCGCTCCGCAGCCAGGCCGATTTTGAGAATTACAAAAAGCGCGCGGCCCGCGAAAAAGAAGAAGCGATCAAGTACGCCAACAGCTCGCTGCTCGAGAAACTGATCGCCATTGTCGACAACTTCGAGCTCGGCCTGGAAGCGGCGCGCGCCGAAGGCGAAAAGTCGCCGATCTTTTCCGGGATGAGCATGGTGCTCAAACAGCTCAGCGATTTTCTGGCGGAGAACGGCCTGCAGCCGATCGACGCGACCGGCACAAAATTCGATCCGAACCTGCACGAAGCGATCGCGCATGAGCCGAGCAATAGAGTTCCCGAAGGCACCGTGATTCGCCAGATGCGACGCGGTTACAAAATGAAAGACCGGTTGCTGCGACCGTCGAGCGTGGTCGTTTCGAGCGGCTCATAGGTCACACGACCTATTACGACCCATGCCTACTGAGAAGCGCGATTACTACGAAATCCTTTCGGTCTCCCGGAGCGCGACCGAAGAGGAAGTGAAGCGCGCGTATCGCAAGCTCGCGGTCAAATATCACCCGGACAAAAATCCGGACGACCCGCACGCGGAGGAAAAATTCAAAGAGCTTGGCGAAGCCTACGACGTCCTTATGGATACCGATAAGCGCGCGGCCTACGATCGTTTCGGCCACGCCGCCTTCAGTCAGGGAATGGGACGTGGCGGCGGTTTCCACGATCCGTTCGATATTTTCCGGGAAGTCTTCAGCGGCGCCGGCGGCGGAATTTTCGAAACGTTTTTCGGCGGCGGGGCGTCGGTCGATCGTGAAGGCCGGCAACGCGGTTCGGATTTGCGCTACGACATGCAGATCACGCTCGAAGAAGCGGCTTTCGGCGTCGACAAGGAGATCGAGGTCCGCAAGCTCGACACCTGCGCGAAATGCGGCGGCCAGGGCGCAGAGCCCGGCTCGCGCACGATCAATTGCCCTAGCTGCGGCGGGCGCGGGCAGGTCATTAGTTCGCGCGGTTTTTTCCAAGTGTCGCAAACGTGTCCGCGCTGTCGCGGGGTGGGGCAGATCGTCGAAAAGCCGTGTCGCGCCTGCGACGGCGAAGGTCGCGCGGAAAACACGAGCCGCATCAAATTGAAAATTCCGGCGGGCATCGCCGATGGTTCGCGGTTGCGTTCGTCAGGCAATGGCGAGGCGGGAATTCGCGGCGGCCCCGCCGGCGATCTTTACGTTGTCATTCACATCAAGGAGCACCCGATTTTTCAGCGCGAAGACGACAATCTCTATTGCGAGGTGCCGGTATCGTTCAGCCTGGCGGCGCTTGGCGGCGAAATCCCGGTGCCGACCCTTGAAGGCAAAGCAAACCTCAAAGTGCCAGCCGGAACCCAAAGCGGGCAGGTTTTCAAACTTCGCGGGAAAGGCGTCGCCAACGTGAACGCGCGCGATCGCGGCGATCTCTTCGCGCGCCTGCTCGTCGAAGTGCCGACGCGCCTCAACGGCGAGCAACGTCAGAAGCTCGAGGAATTCGCTTCGCTCTGCGGCGAGGAAAACACGCCGCTGCATAAAAGTTTCTTCGAGCGCGCGAAGAATTTCTTCCGCTGATGCACCGCTTTTATCTCGCGCCGGAAAATTGGAATCCCGACGCGCTTGCTCTGAAGGGACCGGAGGGGCATCACTGCCGAAACGTTCTTCGTCTCGAATCAGGCGATAAGGTCGTTCTCTTCGATGGCCGCGGTCGGGAGGTGACGGCCGAGATCACGTCCGCGGATTCATCGGACATTCTTCTGCGCAGAATTCACGAAGCGCAGACACCGCCGCTCCGCTGTCAGATCACGCTCGGCCAGGCCATTCCGAAAGGAAAAAACATGGACCTGATCGTCCAGAAAGCGGTTGAGATTGGCGCGGCCGAAATCGCGCCGATCATTTCCGATCGCACGGTCGTTCGTCTCGACGAAGAAAGCGCCTCCGCGAAGCAGGGGAAATGGCAAACCGTCGCGATCGAAGCAGCGAAGCAATGCGGCCAGAATTGGCTGCCGCGGGTTCACGTTCCGCAAACCATGTCGCAGTTCTTCCAGCGTTCTCGCCGATTCGATCTGCAGCTCATCGGTTCGCTCCAAACCGACGCCGTCCATCTCAAGAAAATTCTGGCGGAATATTCCGCCGAGCACGGCGATCGACCGACGAGCGTTCTGATGCTGGTCGGACCGGAAGGCGATTTCACGCCGGCCGAATTGTCGCTCGCGCGCAGCCACGGCTGCCGCCCGATCACGTTGGGGCCAATCATTCTGCGCGTTGAAACCGCGTCGATTTATTGCCTGAGCGTTCTGTCCTACGAATTGCTCGTTTAGAGGGATGGAGCCGGCGCGGCCTTCGTGCCGGAGTCGATCTCCTCAATAGATGTATCCATCCGGCAGCGAGAAAGCGTTTTGAACAATCTCCAGCCGCGGCTCCGTCCCTTCGGCGATAATCACCTCGACGATATCGAAGCGAAACAGAATGTCGGGATCACCGAGCAGGCGTAGCCACGCCAACCCGCCGCGCGCAATTCTGTTCCGCTTCTCGCGATTCACCGCCTCCAAGGGTCGGCCGAAATCCTCGCGTGTCCGTGTTTTTACCTCGACGAAAACGAGTGTGTCGCGATCGCGGCAGACGAGATCGATTTCGCCGCCGGTCCGGCCCTTGAAATTACGATACAGAATTTTGTAACCGCTCTTCTTGAGGAACTGGCAGGCCAGGTTCTCCCCGCGCGTGCCAAGCTTCAGATGTCGGGGCCGCGAAGTCGAAGACCGGTTGCGCCACCGGTTCGAAAGATCGGCGATGTATTGGACAAGGCCCGTGCTCATGGAGTTTCAGGAGGTGGAGTTCGGTGCCGTAACCTTTGTGTTGGCTAAAGCAATACTCCGGGAAACGCGCGCAGAAGTCGCGCATAATCGCATCGCGAGTGACCTTCGCGATCACACTCGCGGCGGCGATGGTCAGGCTGTAGCAGTCGCCGTCGATGATCGCCGTTTGCGGCAGCGGAAAAGGAAAGACGGGGAGGCCGTCGATGAGAACGTGTTCCGGTTGCCGGGCGAGAGCTGCGATTGCGGCGCGCATCGCTTTGTGGGTCGCGCGCAGAATGTTGATCGTATCGATCTCGACGGAATCGACCGCGCCGACCGCCCACGCGATCGCAGGGTTCGCGATCAGTTCGTGATAAATTTCTTCGCGTTTCTCCGGCAACAGCTGCTTCGAATCGTTCAGCTTTTTATGCCGGAATTTTTCCGGAAGAATAACCGCTGCCGCTACGACGGGCCCAGCCAGTGCGCCGCGCCCCGCTTCATCGATGCCGGCAATCGTGGAAATTCCAAGGGCGCGCAGTTTGCGTTCATGCCGGAATCCGCAGCGCCGATACACGGCGGGAAAATACTGAAACTCTGAAAAACTGAAACGCCGAAATTATCTCAGCGTTTTATTCCCGGACCGCGGTCGCTTCCTTGCCCTTGCGGGTGCGGAGGTAATTCAGCTTCGCGCGACGCGCTTTGCCTTCCTTTTCCACTTCCACTTTCGCGATGCGCGGCGAATGAAGCGGGAACACGCGCTCGACGCCTTCCCCGTAGGAAATGCGGCGGACGGTAAACGTTTCGTTCAAGCCGCGTCCTTTGCGTCCGATGACGATGCCGGCAAAAATCTGGATCCGCTCCTTGTCGCCTTCGACGACGCGAGTGTGCACGCGCACGCCATCGCCGATCTTGAACTTCGTGGCGTCGGTCTTGAATTGTTCTTTCTCAATAGCGTCGATGATCCTGTTCATAATGAGTCCTCCCGGGGGTCGCTGGCGGGGGCGGACACTGTTAGTCAGCCGAGGCAAGAATGCAAATACCCAATCTTCGTCTACCTCTTGCGCTTCTTCTTAATCTTTTCGGCTTGAGACAAAGAGGAAGAGGTAGAGGAAGAGGAAGATCGCGTTATAGTCGGGACCACACTGCGCCCGTAGCTCAACTGGATAGAGTGACAGCCTCCGAAGCTGTAGGTTGCGCGTTCGAGCCGCGCCGGGCGCACGTTCCCTTAAGCCAGTGCTTCCAGTCGGCCGAGCAAATCCTTCTTGCTCGTCATCCCGATCACCTGGTCGCGGAGCTGGCCATTCTTGAAGAAGAGGAGCGCAGGGATCGCCCGCACGTTGTACTTCATCGAAAGACTCTGATTTTCGTCGACGTTCACCTTGGCCACCTTCACGGCGCCGGCTTTTTCCTTCGCGATCTCGTCGATGAGCGGCGCGATCATTTTGCAGGGGCCGCACCATTCGGCCCAGAAATCCACGAGGACCGGCTGCGCGCTTTGGGTCACTTCCTTGTCAAAATTTGAATCGTCGAGATTGAGCGGATTGGAGTTTTCCATTCCCTAAGATACGACGTAATTCCAAATTTGAATCAGAAAAATCAGGGCGGAGATGCCGAGAACCGTCCAGCAAAGCGGGCGCGGGATGGCGTCGAGCGGTGCGAGCGGCTTTGATGTAATGATGACCGGCGCGGCTTGGACACCGGTAGCCGGCGGGCGAACCAGCAACGGCTGGGTTTTCGTCATGTTGATGGCCGGCGCGGTTGTCGCAGCGGGCTTCGGCAGAATGCTAATGCGCGCCGTTTCCTTTTTCGGACCGCGATGGACCGATGGGATTTCGGTCGGCGGGGTCGGTGCGTTCTCGTCTCCATCCCCCGGAGGTTTCGGCAGCGGTTGGAGAAGCGGCGAGGTCGGGGCCGGTTGAATTGTCGGCGGCCGTCGCAAAATCGTGGGCGCGTCCGGCGTCGCGGTCGTTTCGGCGGCAGGCAGCGGCGTAATTGTCGGCGGCCGGCGGATCGGTGTCACCGGGGTGCGAGTTGGCAGGACAATGCGCGTGGTTTCGCCTTTAGCGATGCTTGGAGCAGGGCCTGCCTGCTCTGGCCGTGGGGGCAGCGCGATCCGAACGGTTTCTTTTTTTGGTTCAGCCATGAACGATCAGCGTGCGAAAAGAAAATCGCACAAACGTCCCGCTGCTGTCACTGCATTTTTACGCCAGCAGATCGTAACCGCGGCTGCCGGTGATGCGACGCGTCGTAAACTCTCCAACGGCCGCCGGTTCGGCAAGAATCACGCGCGTGTCGATATCGGGAGCGTCTGCCTGCGTGCGTGCGACCAATGGTTGATCGACGAGCAATCGCAACTCACGGCCCACTTTTTCGGCTGCAATCTCGCGCGCGACTCGCTGCTGCAATGTCATCGCGCGGCGGTAACGCTCGTTCTTGGTTCGCGCCGCAATCTGTTCCGGCATCTTCGCCGCGCGCGAGCCCTCTTCCTGCGAGTATTTGAAAACGCCCAGCCGTTCGAACCGCGTCCGCTCGATAAATTCCAGCAGCGACGTAAACGCCTCCTCGCTCTCGCCGGGAAATCCGACGATGAAGGTCGTCCGCAAAGCCACCCCCGGAATTCCTGCCCGCAGCCGTCCAATCAATTCTTCGATATGCGCGCGACTCGTTTCCCGTCGCATTCGGCCCAGCATTCCTTCTTCGATGTGCTGGAGCGGCATGTCGATGTAACGCGCGACTTTGTCGCAAGCGGCGATGGTTTCGATCAATTCATCGCTCCAATGCGCCGGATGCGTGTAGAGGAGCCGCACCCAAAATTCGCCTTCGATTTTTTGAATCTCGCGCAGCAACGCGGAAAGCGTCGGCCCGCGCGTGGAATCCACCGGCTGGCGCGGCCCGGCTTTCTCCGACCACAAATCCATTCCGTAATAGGTCGTGTCCTGGCTGATGAGATTGATCTCCTTCACGCCTTCGGCCACGAGCGCGCGAATTTCGGCGAGAACCGACGATGGCTGCCGGCTGCGATGCCGGCCGCGCATTTGCGGAATGACGCAGAAACTGCACGGATGATTGCAGCCTTCCGCAATTTTCAGATACGCGCTGTGCGCCGGCGTTAAACGGAAGCGCGGCGTATCATAGTTTGGAATATAAGTCGGCCGCTCGGTGACGAACGAATGACCGCGATCGTTTTCCGCGCTCAGAACGCGCGCCACGATTGGTCCCAGCTCGCTCACCTGATCGAGGCCCACGAATGCGTCCACTTCCGGCAATGCCTCGCGCAGCTCGCGCGAAAAGCGTTGCGACATACAGCCGCTCACGATCAGCTTTTGTCCCGCTCTCTTGCCCAGCCCGCGCTGTTGATGCGCCTCGAGAATTGCATCAATCGATTCTTCCTTTGCCGAATCGATGAACGCGCAGGTGTTTACCACGAGCACGTCAGCGTCGTCTGCGTTCGCGGTGATCTGCATTCCGCTTTTCAAAACGCTGCCGAGCATGATCTCGGCGTCGACGAGGTTCTTCGCGCAACCAAGGCTGATCATGCCGACCTTCGGCGGCGCTGCGGTTTCCGCTGGCATCGGCTTATCGTGGACGGGGCGTCGCCGTCGGACTCAACCGCGGAGATGGGGTGGGACGGGGCGGACGCGGCGAACGTTTTGGTGTGGGACTCGGCGTTGGAATTTGAGCAGCATCCTGCGGATGCACCGGTTCAGCCCGGCGCACTTCGGGCTCAGCCGCCGGCGGAGCAGGGACAGACGGAGTGGTGGTCGGAGCAACTGTCTCGGTAGGCGTGGGCGCGACCGTCGGTGGCGGCGGCGCCGTGCTTTCGATCGGTTGCGCGTGCGGCGCGATGATCTTGTCGGAAACCGTAGCGGTAGCGATCGGCGAGCTGCCTGGCGCCGGCGTCGGCCGCGGCTTGAGCCGCTGCATTTGGAGAAACCATTTCATCACCGTGAATCCGACGACGAGGACAATGATGCCGATGATGAGCGGCATGAACGAACTGCGGCCGCCGCCGCTGCTCACCGGCGCGCTGCGTCGTCGCACTTTTACCGGCCGCATCGGTTCCGGTTCCGGCGCTTCCTGCAAGTAGGAATAACCGTCAGTCGTCAACGATTCCGACGTTTCGAAAGCTTCCAGGTACGGCGAGACATCGACGTCCAGAAACTTGCCGTAAATCAGGAGGAACCCTTTCGCGTAAGTGAGGCTGGGAAACTGTGAAAAATCTTCGTTCTCGATTTCCTGAAGCTGGGCGGGCCGGATCTTCGTCATCCGGCCGGCTTCGTCGAGCGTGAGGCCGCGCGCGAGGCGGGCTTCCTGTAATTTTTTGCCAAGACCTTCCATGAAAAATTGAGAACGTTGCGCCGGCTAAACCGCGGCGTCGAGGTCGACGAGAATCTCGCGCGGCTTCGCGCCCTCGCCGGGACCCAATATGCCGCGCTGTTCCAGAATATCAACGATCCGCGCCGCCCGCGTGTAACCGAGCCGGAGCCGCCGCTGGAGCAGCGAAGTCGACGCGCGTTTTTCCTGCCGGATGATCTCCAGGCATTTCTCGACCAGCTCCTCGTCTTCGTCGGTCACATCTTCCTCCATCGACGAGCTTGAAAGCTGCAGTTTGTCCTGCATGGCGGTGTCGAACGTCGGCGGGCTTTGCGCCGAAACGAATTCCACGAGGCGATGAATCTCGTCGTCCGTGACGAGAACGCCCTGGGCGCGAATCAGCCGCGACGTGCTTGGCGGCAGATAAAGCATGTCGCCCTGGCCTAACAAACGGTCGGCGCCGTTCTCGTCGAGGATCACCCGGCTGTCGATCTTCGACGCGACCTGGAACGCGATTCGGCTCGGGATGTTCGCCTTGATCACGCCGGTGATGACATCGGCCCGCGGCGTCTGGGTTGCGACGATGAGATGGATCCCGGCCGCGCGGGCCATTTGCGTGATCCGCGCGATAGTGCTCTCCACATCCGCCGGCGCCGTCTGCATCAAGTCTGCCAGCTCATCGATGATGATCACGATGTAAGGCATCCGATCCGGAATAACGAGCTCGTCCTCACGCGGCACCTTGATTGTAGCCGGGATCGTTGATCCCGGCCGAGATTGACCTCCCTCACCGGGATCATCGATCCCGGCTACAGCATCCAATTCCTTCTGCGTCCTTTTCGCCGGCCGGCCATTGAAGCTGGTGATGTTTCGGACTCCAGCAGCCGCAAAAACTTTGTAGCGCTTCTCCATTTCATCGATTACCCACCGCAACGCGAGCAGCACTTTTTTTGGATCGGTCACAACCGGAAACGCGAGGTGCGGGAGCGCGTTGAACATCTGCATCTCGACCACCTTGGGATCGATCATGATGAACCGCAGCTCGTCGGGCGTGAACCGCATGATCATGCTGGCCACAAGCGCGTTGATGCAAACGCTCTTGCCGCTGCCGGTCGTCCCGGCCACGAGCAGGTGCGGCATCTGCGCGAGATCGGCGATGATGGTTTTGCCGTAAACATCCTTGCCGAGAGCGAGCGGGATTTTGGATTTCGTCCGCGCCTCTTCCCAATCCTGCGATTGGAGCAGCTCGCGCAACGTCACCTTCACCTTGCGTGTATTCGCCAGCTCGATGCCCACCGTGTCCTTGCCTGGAATCGGCGCGAGAATATTGATGCGCTCGGCCCGCGTCGCCCGCGCGAGGTCGCGCTCGAGCGCCACGATCTTGTCCACCCGCACACCTTTTGCCGGAAACACTTCGTAACGCGTGATCGTCGGACCTTTCGTGATGTCGCCGGCCGCAACCGCGATCCCAAATTGCCCCAGCGTTTCGATGAGGACTTGCTGAATTTTTTCGAGCTCTGCCGGATCGGCCGCAGTCCGCCCCTCGGTGTCGTGCACGTCGAGTAAGTCAAAACCCGGCAACGTGTAGTTCTCCGCGTCCCACGTTTTACTCGTTAGGCCGGCCGGCGCTTTCGCTTTCGTATCCGACCCGCGCAGTTCCGCGAGCGACGGTTTCTTTTTCGCGGGCTCGCTCGGCAGCGCCGTCGTGTCCACCACTTTCGGTTTCGGCCGGTTCGTCAATTCTTCCGGCGGAATCACCGCCGCCGCCGGTTCCGGCATCGGCGCGCCTTTTTTCTTCAACTGCTTTTCAATGACGCGCTGTTGTTTCGCCAATTCCTGCTGGCTGATCGCGAGCCGCTCCTTGAAATCCGATTTCCGCAGCCGCTGTCTCAACCGCCATTCCTTTAACGCCACCATTCCGCGGCGAATCCCTGCGATTGTTTCGCGCACGATATGGATCGGGCGCAACCCCGTCATCAGGATCAGGCTGCTGACGTAAATGCCCGTCAGCAAAATCATCGACCCCACGCCGCCCATCCAGGTGAGCAGCATTTTTTTCCCAATGAAATAACCGACCCAGCCGCCGGGCCCGGGGATGTTGAACAACGTCCGCCAGCCTTGGAGATGCGAAGTCTGGAGCTGCAACAAGCACGCGCCGGAAATGATGAAGAGAACGATCCATCCGACCCTCGGCATGACACGCAACTTCGGGTTGAACAATTTCGCGCCGCCAAATCCGAGCAGGACGACGGCGAGCAAGTACGACGCGGCGCCCATCATCATGTAGGAGAAGCCGGCGATGATCGCGCCGAAGGGTCCGATGAAATTTTGCGCCGGCTTGTTCGGCGAAGAAACCTGGCTGAACCAGATCCAGGAGGGAACGTCCTTGGGCGTGAAAGAAATCAGCGCGAGAAAAAGCAGAGTGCCGACGCCGAGCAGAATCAGAGCGAAGACTTCATTCCAGGCATTACTTTTTACCGGTCGCGCCACTGCCGCTCATAGTAATGCGGCGAGATTTGCTTTCAATGAAGAAGGGAAAACGCCGAACGCCCAACGTCCAACGCCCAATGTCGAATTCCAGACGGGCTGTCTCTTTCTGAATTCGATATTGGATGTTCGGCGTTGGACGTTCGGCGTTTTCTTCTTCACCCGCTTTCCTCCTTGCACCCTGTAACGCCCGGCGCTTATGTGAAAACCTTATGCGATCGTTTCTTCGCAAAGCCTGCGTTGTGCTTGCTCTCGGCTCGTTGCTTTTCTTTCTTTCCTGCGAGCGCCATCACGTCGACGAACTACCCGGCGAAGTGAAAGCAGAAACAAAAGCGCCCGCGGAAGAGCACGCGTCGCACTCCGATCAATCCACCGCGACGACGAACCCGTCGCGCCCTTCGCAGACAGCTGAGCCGCGCAAATCGCCCGCGAACTTCTTCCCGGATAAGCCCAAGCCGTAAGGAAGAAGAAACGTCGCATGGCTAATCCGAAGTACGCGACGTCGCCTCCAAACATTTCCGGCATGCCGCCCGGCGTGCCCTACATCATCGGCAACGAAGGCGCCGAGCGGTTCAGCTTTTACGGGATGCGCACCATCCTGGTCGGATTCATGACGAATTTTCTCGTCAACCGATCCGGCGTGCTTGCGGGCATGCCGGAGAACGAAGCCAATGGCTGGTTCCACCAGTTTGTTTCGTCGGTTTACTGGATGCCGTTCTTCGGCGCGATCATCTCCGACGGCTGGCTTGGTAAGTACAAGACGATCTTTTATCTCTCGATCGTTTACTGCCTCGGCCATTTCACCCTGGCGTTCATGGACACATCATTCGCCATCCATTTCGGACAGAAATGGGTGCTCGCGCTCGGGCTCATTTTAATTGCGGCTGGCGCGGGCGGAATCAAACCGTGCGTCTCCGCGAATGTCGGCGACCAGTTCGGCGAATCGAACAAACACCTGCTCGCCCGCGTTTTCGGCTGGTTCTATTTTTCCATCAATCTCGGCTCGTCTTTTTCGATCTGGCTCTGTCCCATTCTGCTCCGCGATCCGAACTGGGGACCAAAGTACGCCTTCGGTTTGCCGGGCGTGCTGATGTTTATCGCCACGATTATCTTCTGGATGGGTCGCAAAAAAATGGTGCACATCCCGCCCGCAGGGCTGGGATTTTTGCGCGACCTGAAGAGTAAAGAAGGGCTCAGCATTCTCGCCCGCGTCTGGATCATCTTCGCGTTCACGATGATTTTCTGGGCTCTCTGGGACCAGAGCAGCGGCGGCGAATGGACGGTCCAATGCCAGCACATGGACCTCCACTTCCTCGGCATGAGTTTTCTGCCGGAACAGGTCAACGTAGTGAACGGCCTTTTCATCCTGGCGATGATCCCGCTCTTTAACTACTGGCTCTATCCAGCCATCGACCGCATTTTCCCGATCACGCCGGTGCGCAAGATCGGGATCGGATTGTTCCTCACCGCCGCCTCATTTGTCATTATCTGGATGATTCAGCTCGGCATCGATCACGGCGGAAGGCCGAATGTCGGCTGGCAATTTCTCGCCTATATCATTTTGTCAGCCGGCGAAGTCATGGTCTCGATCACCGGACTCGAGTTTGCCTACACTCAGGCGCCGAATCGAATGAAGAGCCTGCTCATGGCGATGTGGCTTCTCTCGATCGCGCTCGGAAACCAGATCCCATCGATCATCAGTTTCCTGATCCCGAAACTGAAATCGATGGGGATGAATCTCGAAGGCGCGAATTATTTCCGGTTCTTCACTTATCTGATGCTGGCCACGTCGATCATCTACATTTACGTCTCGCGCCATTATAAGGAGCGGACCTATCTGCAATCGCAGCTCGATGAAGACGAACGCGCTACCGAACCGATTCTCGCCGGCGGCGCGCCAACATGATTTTTTCTGGGGAGCGCACGCGCCTCGCGTGCCCGTTTCGGCGCCCACGCCGAAACAACCGCGAGAAGTTCGCGAAGGCGAGGGCGCCTTCGCCCGCACGCGAGGCGCGTGCGCTCCCCAGAGCCTGACACCACCTCGCTTATGAAATCATCGCTTCTTATTTTATTCGCGTCGGCGGCACTGCCGATAAGTCTGCTCGCCACGCAGGAAGACGATCGTTTCCAGAAACAGGCAAAGGATTACATCGAAGGTCTGCTCCAGGTGAACCCGGAATACGCCACCGGCCTGGGCGATCATCGGTTCGACGACAAACTCAGTGATTATTCCGACGAAGCGGAGGCCAAGGAACTGAAGCGAGCCAAGGATTTTCGCCAGCAACTCGAACAGTTTAGCGACCTGACGAAATTGACGGGACCGAACAAAGTCGATGTCCGTTTGCTCAAGGACAACATCGATAACGAAATTTTCGGGATCGAAGAATTGAAGGAACGCAGTTGGAATCCTCTGCTTTATAACGAGAGCCTCGCCAATAGCCTGTATCTACTCGTCGCGCGCGATTTCGCGCCGGCGGAAAAACGCGCGGCCAGCATCAAGGCCCGCATGGAGAAAATTCCGGCGGTCATCGCGCAGGCGAAGGCGAACCTGAAAAATCCGCCGCAGGTTTATACCGAAACGGCCATCGACCAGACCCAGGGCGCGATCTCGCTGATCAAGGAAGGACTGAACGAGACGCTCGATAAGGCGCCGAAATCGAAGGCCGACCTCGCACCGTTGCAGGCAAAAACAATCGCGGCGCTGGAGGAATACAAGACCTGGTTGAAGAACGATCTGCTGCCGCGTTCGACCGGCGATTTCCGGATTGGCGCGGACAAGTTCCGGAAAAAACTTCGCTTCGCCCTGGCTTCCGACATGTCGATGGAAGATTTGATGAAAGCCGCGCGCGCCGATCTCGAGCAGACGCAGAAGGCGATCTACGAAACCGCATTGCCGCTCTACAAAAAGCAGTTCCCAAATGCCGATGAGGCAACACTGGCCGACCGCAAAAAAGTTACGGCCGCCGTGCTCGACAAGCTGGCCGAGCAACGGCCGACCGACGACACGATCGTCGGCTATTCGAAGACAGTCTTGAAAGAGGCAACCGACTTCGTGAAGGCGAAGAAGCTCGTGACGGTGCCGACGACGCCGGTCGACATCATCGTCATGCCGGAATTCAAGCGCGGCCAGGCGATCGCCTACTGCGATTCACCGGGACCGCTGGAGAAAAATGGCAAAACGTTTTTCGCCGTCGCGCCCACGCCTAACGACTGGACTCCGGAGCGTAAAACTTCGTTTTTCCGGGAATACAACAACTTCATGATCCGCGACCTGACGGTGCACGAGGCGATGCCGGGACATTATTTGCAGCTGGCCCATTCAAATGAGTTCAAGGCGCCGACGCTCGTCCGGGCAGTTTTCCAAAGCGGCACCTTTATCGAAGGCTGGGCCGTTTATACCGAGCAATTCATGGCCGAAGCCGGCTACGGCGGACCCGAAGTGAAAATGCAGCAGCTCAAGATGCGGCTACGCGTGATCTGCAACGCGATCATCGACCAATCGATTCACACCGCGAACATGAGCGAGCAGGAAGCTCTCGACGTGATGATGAAAGAAGGATTCCAGCAGGAAGGCGAAGCCGTCGCAAAATGGAAACGGGCCCGGCTCAGCTCGACCCAGCTTTCGACTTATTTCGTCGGCGTCACCGAACATCTCGCCTTGCGCGAACAAGCCAAAGCTCGCGGCGGCGCGAAGTTCGATTTGAAGAAATACAACGACACCGTCATCTCGTTCGGCAGCCCGCCCGTGAAGTACGTTCGGGAGATGATGGGGCTGTAGTGATTTTGTTGTAGCGCCGTCGCTACAACTTCTTCTTCCGCGCCATCAATTTCGCCAGGTGATCCAAATTGAAAATCCGGCGCGTGCCGGTTTTCGTTTCGCGGAACATCACTTCGTACCAGCCTTGCATCCGCTCGCCGACGTAACGTTTTCCTCGAATCTGGATCGGCTGCCGCGCAATCACGCGATGAATCACTTTCTCATAGGCTGAGCGCGGCCAATGCCGCATCCGTCGCCGGTTCCAATTCCATTCGTGGCCGGCGTCGTCGTAGGCTTCCGGACGCTCGGGAAAGTCGAGCAACGAACGCGCGTCGCCGTCGAAGACCGCTTCGATATGGCGCAACGTCTCGAGGTCGCCGACGCGGCGAATGTTGGCGCGAAACGGCTCCAATGTTTCGCGTGCGATGTCGCGGAGACTCAGCTCCCGGCCGTCACGCAATTTCCAAATCGGCGCGCTCACGTCGCAACCGAATGGATCGCGGGCGAGCGATTGTTTCGTCATGCGCCAGCCCTTGCGCGATGAATGTTTCCGCAAACGGAACGGCGCGAACCGCGGGATCTTGTTCTTCTCCAGCTGCGCGAGATCGTAATCAGACCAGGCGCTCGCCACCCCAGCGGCACCGGCGATGAACGCGCACGTCGCCAGCATGAGCGCGGCATCGGGAGTGAAATCGGCGGTCACTTCGATTCGCTTCCCGCGCGGGCGAACGCCGACGGCGGTGCTCTTGCGATTCGCCGCCAGTAACGTCACTGGCGCCGGCAGTATATGCGCGAGTAAAAAGCCGAGCCGTTTGGCGTCGCGCGTCGCCGAGGCGTGCTTCGGTTCGAAGGAAAAATTGTAATGGGTGCTGAATCCCTGGAGACGCGCCCCGCATTTGTTTCGTCGCGCCCAACGCCGCAGCTCGCCGCCGACGTAATGGATTTGTTCCCACAAGAGGCGCGTCGCACGATAGCAGCAGCCCGGTTCCAATTCGACGATTGGCGTCGCGACTTCGATGACGCCGGTGTCGAAATAAATCGCGCCGCCGGACGGCAATTGAAAAGAACGACCGGTGCGTGGCAGCATTTTGTGACGAATAAGTTTTTGTGCGGTCCCGAAAACTTTTTCGGGGAGCTGACGCACGTCGTTGATGATCAGGCTGAATTCCGCCTCAAGTCCGATGACCGCGCGTGGCGGCGGCAGATGAATGTGTCCGCCCGCTTTTGATCGATCCTGTTTTACGATTCGCTGCATTCTCGTGGCACGATGGTGAGATAACCGAGATCGACCTGGAGATGATCGTCGCCGTCTCGATAACTTCGGACGCGCACTTCCGCACCGAGCGACGCCGCGATCTCGGCATACCGATTGATGGATTTCTCGTCGTTCAGATAGGTTTCGCCCACGCGGTAAATATCAGCGGCGGTTCCCCAGTTGTGGAGCGACACGCCTCGGTTGATTCGATGCGCGGGCGATCGATATCCGCCGTTCGCGCTGACAAAAACCGGCGCCTCCACTTCGCGCCGGAAATCTTCGAGGTAGCGGGCGAGCGCCAGGATCGCGCACGGCACGTAGTGGGGGAACGTGTGCAAGAGCAGATCCGCTTCGCGCGAATCGACGGTGATCAATTCCGAAAGCGTGAAATGCGTCGCGACCCGAAGCGTGTGCGCTTCTTCCCAACTCGGGATTTCAAAAAAAAAGCGCGGAAAGTGATGGACGCTGCCGTTCTCATCGCTCACCGCTTCGCCGGGGCGAAGCGCCGCCCGGTGTTCTGCTGAAAGACTCAGGCCGTCGATCGCTTTCACGCTTTTGCCTCCTGGTTCGTCAGAGCTTTGAAAACCGTCTCCGAAATTTTGGCGATCGTTTCGCGGCGGCCGTTCGTTTCCGACGCCACTTCAGTTAGAACGACGAGAATGTACGGTTCGCGTTCCGGGAGATAGACGATCCCGGCGTCGTGACAGGCGGTCGAGATTTCGCCGGTCTTGTGGGCCACACTCGCGTGCGACGGGAGCGGCGCGGGAATCATGGAATTGAAGCGCTGCTGGAGCAGAATGTTGATGGCCAGTTCGCGTCTCGGCTTCGACAGAAAATCGCCGCGCAAAGTGGCGAACAACTGCCGAAGACCTTCCGCGGTCGTCTCGTTGTTGAAATTTTTTTCGTGCGCCTTCGTGTCGTCGACGCCGCGCCGAAGCTCAAGTCCGCTCACGCCGGCGTCGCGCAGAACGCGCTGAGCTTCTTCGAGCGTCAGGTAATCGAGCAGGAGATTCGTCGCCAGATTGCTGCTTGAAACGATCATCCATTCCGTGAGATCGGAAATTCTTGCGGTGCGTCCGATTAACTTGTGCAGTTGCGGATAGCCGTCCGATTCGGCATCGATGCGAAAAGGCGTCCGGTCGATCGCGCTGAGGAAACAGTTGCGAACATGCAACGTGTCGTTAGGCCGAATCCGCCCGTCGTCGATCGCTTTGCCGATGGCCAGCAGGATCGCGACCTTCATCGTGCTGGCGGCGTGGAAAGGCCGGTCGGCGTTGATCGCCAGGCGCAAGCCGGTTTCATAATCGTGGACTGCGACCGCCCCGGCGACCACTTTGCTTTCGCCCAAAATGCGTTCGCAGTCCTGCCGGAGCGCCTCGGTTTTTGGGTGGTCGTTCATGAATGGCCGGGCCTGCTATTTACAACGAGGTTGAAGGGTCGCAAAGTCGGGCCATGCCGCACGTGGCCACCTGGATTCGCGAGAAGGACGACAAATGGTTTCGTCGCGCTTTTGCCAAACATCCGAACGTGCGGCTCTGGAACGCCCGGACGCAGCAAGTTGCGCTGGAAAAAATGAACGGCCTGCTTTTGAGCGGCGGCGCCGACGTGGCTCCCGAGTTCCTCAAGCAACCGATCCCCGATCCGTCGATTCTCGACACGGACATGGAACCGGAACGCGACCGTTGGGAATTTGCGGCGACGAAAGACGCGCTGGAAAGGCAGCTTCCGATTTTCGCGATCTGCAAAGGCATGCAGCTCCTCAACGTTGCTCTTGGCGGCACGCTCCGTCTCGATATTCCAGGGCACAACGCGCCCGAAATGAAGGATCACAATATCCAGCCGTTGCGGACGGAACGTTCCGCCGCTCATCGGCTCGAGAGGGTCAACAGCTCGCATCATCAGGCGCTCGATAAACTCGGCGACGGCCTCGAGGTCGAAGCTTGGTGCGCCACCGACGACGTCATCGAACAAGTCCGGCTCCGCGATTATCCCTTCGCGCTCGCGGTCCAGTATCACCCCGAGCGTGGCGACGGTTACGACGAGCTCTTCGCCGATTTTGTTTCACATCTCGGCAATCATTCTGCAAATCATTGAACCGATGTCCGCCCCGCAAAACATCATCGCGATCGTTTACGATTACGACCAGACGCTGAGTCCGAGCTACATGCAGGACGAGACCGTCTTTCCGGCGTTTGGAATCAACTCCGAAAGTTTCTGGCGGCGCTGCTCCGAATTGGTCCGGGACGACGGCTACGACAACGAGCTGGCTTACATGAAGGTGCTGCTCGACACCCTCGGGATGGATCGGCCGACGCACGCCGATCTGAAGTTGTTAGGCCAGAAGTTGAATTTCTACAAAGGCATCCCGGAAATGTTCGAGGAATTCCAGAACGGATTGCTCACGGAAGAACACATCGCGCACGGCATCACAGTCGAGCATTACATCATCTCGTCGGGTCTGAAGATCCTGATCGATGGCAGCCGGTTGATCCCGTACGTGCGTGCGGTTTTTGGCTGCGAATTCGACGTCGATGAAAACGATCGGATCACGTTTCCAAAGCGCGTGATCAGTCACACCCAGAAGACGCAGTACCTTTTCCGGATCAACAAAGGCCTGCTCGATATGTCGCAGGACGTGAACGACCACATGGATCCGGAGATCCGGCCGGTGCCGTTTCCAAACATGATCTACGTCGGTGATGGGCCGACCGATGTGCCGTGTTTCACGGTGATGAAGAAGAACGGCGGCGAAGCGATCGCCGTTTATAACCCCGATGATCCCAAGCGCGTCGGTTTTAAGAAATGCTACCAGCTCTCGACGCATGCCGACCGCGTGAAACACATCGCGCCGGCTGATTACCGGCCGAACACGCATCTGCGGATGCTCCTCGAGCAGATGGTCGAAGAAATCGCGAATCGGATCGTGGCCCAGCGGAAATCAGCCGCTGAAGCGGGAACCGTTCGCGCGCCGAAGCATTAGTTTCCGCGATACACGCAGCGCGCGGTCGGCGTTTCGTGAACGACGATTTCGCAAAGGCCGGGGCAAAGCGGTTCGAGTTTTTTCCAGAACCACGCCGCCATGTTTTCGATGGTCGGATTTTCCAGGCCGGCGATCTCGTTCAAATACGAATGATCGAGCTGCTGAATGAGCGGCTTCATCGCATCGGAAATCTGTGCGTGATCGTAAACCCAGCCGCTCGCGGGATCCGTTTCGCCTTCGACGGAAATCTCGACCTTGAAACTGTGCCCATGCATCCGGCGGCACTTGTGGCCCTCGGGCGCTTTCGGTAACGTCTGGGCCGCTTCGAACTGGAAGTCTTTTGTCAGGCGCGCGCGCATCGGCGACAAGGTGGCATTTTTCCTCGCGTTGTCATCCCGGGCAGAGTGCCGGTGCGATTCGGATTGCAGTTATTTGAGCGATCTGATTGAAAGCGAGCTGGACCAGTTCTCAACCCGTGACCCTGGAATCTCTTGCTCCACCTCCCGCCGAGTACCACGATCGCCGGACCGGTCTCATCATTTTTGGAATCCTGATGGCGTTAATGGGAGGGGTTCTGTTGCTGTTCGTCCCGCTCACGATCCTGGCGCAATTTGCCGCCCCCAAGACAACAGCTGTCCCGCCGCCGACCCCCCAGATGATAATTCCTGGAGTCATCATCTGCGGCGTCATCGCCACCTGTTTCATCTGGCTCGGGATTGGCTCGATGCTCTGCCGCCGCTGGGCCCGCGCCATTCTCCTGGTTTTTTCGTGGACCTGGTTGGTGATGGGGTTGGTCGCGATGATCTACCTCGCAATTTTGCTTCCACAGATTACGTCCGCGATCGATGCCGCCCAACCTCCCGGGCAAAAGCCGATTCCGCAGGGAATAAAGACGGCCATCATGGTAACGCAGGCAGTATTCGCCTTCGTCGTGTATGTGCTCATCCCGGGCGTGCTGGTGTTGTTCTATCGAAGCAAACACGTCAAGGCGACCTGCGAAGTCCGTGATCCCGTGGTCCGATGGACCGATCGTTGTCCGCTTCCGGTTCTCGCGGTCAGTTTGTGGGCGGCCGTCGGAGCTGCGGCCATGCTGGCTTTTCCTTTTTTCTACAAAGGGATCCTTCCATTTTTTGGCGTCTTTCTGTCTGGGATAACGGGGAGCGCGGTTTGCGTCGCAATCGCGCTGTTGTGGGCCTACGCGGCGCGCGCCCTCTACCGACTCCAGTTCGCCGGGTGGTGGATCATACTCGTCGGGACGATTCTGTTTGGTGTCTCGGGGTTCGTCACCTATATGCGGCACGACTTGATGGAAGTGTACCGGTTGATGGGTTATCCCGAGACCCAGATCGCTCAACTGCAGCAACTGAATGTCTTTCGTGGACCGATGCTGGCCTGGTCGACGCTGGCGTTTACGATGCCTTTCGTGATCTACCTTTTATGCGTGCGGAAGTTTTTCACACTCCACGCTGAGTCGGCGTCCAGATGAACTTGTGCATTTGGAGCTGAAAGCGCACCGGCAAGCGATCGGCCAGGATCCATTCCACGATTTCGCGCGGGTCGATCCGGCCGAAGATCGGTGAAAACAGCACGGCGCGGCAGCGTTCGTTCAGCCGGTAGCGCTCCAGTTTTTCGCGCGACCAATCATAATCTTCGCGCGAGCCGATCACGAACTTCACTTCGTCGCGTTCAGTCAGGTGCTCGATGTTGGAAAATAGATTCCGGTCGCCCTCGCTGCTCCCCGGCGTTTTCAAATCCATGATGCGATGGACGCGCGGATCGACCTTTGAAATATCGTGCGCGCCACTCGTTTCGAGCAAGACGGTGTGGCCCGCGTCAGCCAGCATCGTCATGAGCGGTAAGACATTTTTTTGCAGGAGCGGTTCGCCGCCGGTGATTTCGACGAGCGGACAACGAAACTCCGCGACCGCCGCGACGATTTCCTCCAGCGTCTGCTTTTTCCCCTCGTAGAACGCGTATTCCGTGTCGCAATAATTGCAGCGCAAATCGCAAAACGTCAGCCGAACAAAGACACACGGCTCGCCTGCCCAGGTGCTCTCTCCCTGGATCGAATGATAAATCTCATTAACGGTCAGAGCCTTCTGGCGCTCGGTTACTATCTCTTTCATTCGGCGTTGGACGTTGGGCGTTGGGCGTTCGACGTTTTCCCCTCCTCGCGAAATTACCTCAATGCTAAACCGAATCGACCAATGTTTCGCTCAGCTGCGCGCTCGCAACGACAAAGCGTTCATCGCTTATATCTGTGCCGGCGATCCGGATTTGCCGCGGACGGTTGATCTCGCGCTCGCCTTGGAAAAGGCCGGCGTCGATATTCTCGAGCTCGGCGTTCCATTTTCCGATCCTCTGGCGGACGGCCTGGTCAACCAGCTCGCCGCCCAGCGCGCGCTCGAAGCCGGGGCGACTGTTCCCGGTGTGCTCGATTGCATCCGCCAAATTCGCCGGCGATCGCAAATCCCGATCGTTCTCTACACGTATATGAATCCGATCTTTCAATTCGGATTCGACGAATTCCATCGCGAGGCTGCGGCTGCTGGTGTGGATGGATTGTTGCTCCTCGATCTTCCGCCGGAAGAAGATCAGCCCAGCGAGGGGCCGTTGCACATTCGGCTCATCGCGCCGACCACGCTTCCCGACAGGATCGGACAAATCTGTGCGCGTGCGGCCGGCTTCATTTACTACGTCTCGCGCGAAGGCGTCACGGGCGAGCAAAGTAGCGTCGCTTCTTCGTTAGGCGATCACGTTGCAGAAATTCGGCGGCACACAAAGCTGCCCATCGCGGTCGGCTTCGGAATTTCAACCACGGAGCAGGCGCGCGAAGTAGCGCGTGTCGCCGACGCCGTCGTAGTCGGCAGCGCGATTGTGAAGCGAATTGCTGACGCCGGAAATGCCGCCGATTTGCCGGCGCGGATCGCCGAGTTCGTCGCGCCGCTTGCTCGCGCCGTGAAAGATCACTGACGGGGCTTCAACGCCGCCGTTACATCCCGCACTTCGCTTTCGCTTCCTCGTAGCTCGAGCGAGAAGTCAGCAGGCCCGCCAAATATTTGTCCACCGGCGGCACAGTCATCGCGCGGGATAAATTCGACGGCTCGTCCAACCGGGAAAAAATCGCATGGACAATTTTCGAGCGCGGGACGCTGCGCTCGCCGTAGCCGCCCGGAATATTGCTCGACCAAAAACGGACGTAATCGAGTCCGGCCTTTCGTTCCGTCCCGAGAAAAATGACGGAATGACCGTGCTCGCTTCGGCCGACTTCCGGCGACCAGAAGATTTTCATGAAATCACCTGGCTGCGCCTGGGCGAAGTCGTCGAAGTTTTCGCCAAGATCCATTTCGTGGAAAAGCCGCGCCGTTCCCGGGCCATTGGCATTCCATCGGCCCCAGATGCCTTCGCCGTCGCGCTGGTTCCGAATGAGCAGACTGTCGAGGGTGGCGTAGGGAAGACTTAGGCCGCCGCGAGCACGCAATGCCTCGATCGTCTTGATGAACACCAAATACGTCGCGCCGGAGCAATAACTCGGCGACGCGGCGTCGGGGACGACTGAAAAAATGCCCGACTCAAAGTGGGCGGCGGATTGCAGTCGAATGGTGGCGGCGCGGGACGCGGAATACTTTCCGCCGGTGGGCATCGTGCGAATCTGATCGAGGATGAGATTGTTATACTTGCCCGGCGCGATCTGACCGACGCTGAGCCGAGCAGCGCCCAGGAAAACGGCGACGCCGACGATGATTCTGCCCAGGTTCCTTTTCAAAACTACGCCCTCATAAATAGAACTCGATTCCCCTTGAGGGCAACCGGTTTGGCTTTGCCCTCAGTTTGTGGTAACGAACTGCCCATGCTGCGTTTCATGAAAATGAACGGCGCCGGGAACGATTTCGTGATGATCGATAATCGGCTCGGCGATTTGCAGCTGGCCGCGGATCAGATCGCGAAGATTTGCGATCGGCATCGCGGGGTGGGCGCGGATGGCGTGCTGGTGCTGGAACGCGCGGCGAACGGCGCGGATTTTCGAATGCGCTATTACAACGCCGACGGCGGAGAAGCGGAGATGTGTGGAAACGGCGCCCGCTGTTTTGCGCGTTATGCGGATCGCGTGGCGGGCCCGCGAGAAAAAGTCTCCTTCGAAACCCCGGCCGGCGTGATTGGCGCGGAGCTGCAAGGTGAACTGGTCCGGTTGCAAATGAGCGATCCGAAAGATATGCAGCTCGGAATAACGATTCCGTTGCCGGACAAAAAAATCGCCGCGCATTTTGTGAACAGCGGAGTGCCGCATGTCATCGTGCCGGTCGACGATTTCGAAGGCGTCGATGTTCGCGGTCTTGGTTCGGCGATCCGGCGCCACGATCTTTTTGCCCCGAAAGGTGCTAACGCGAATTTCCTGAAGGAGCGCGGCCCGCGACAGATCGCCATCCGGACTTACGAGCGCGGGGTCGAAGACGAAACGCTAGCGTGCGGCACAGGCGTGGTGGCGAGTGCGCTGATTTTTGCAGCAGTAAAAAAGGTCGGCGGACCAATCGGTGTTCTCGTGCGCGGCGGAAACGAATTACAGGTCGGCTTCGAGAAAACCGGCGATCAGTTTCACAAAGTCACCCTGACCGGTCCGGCCGATTTCGTCTTCGAGGGGACGATCGACGTTTGAAATAGCAGGAAATGTTTCGAGGAACTTACACCGCGCTCGTTACTCCGTTTCGCGATGGCAAAGTCGATGTCCCGGCACTCGAAGCGCTCGTCGAAGGTCAGATCGCGGACGCGGTCAGCGGCGTGGTTGCCGTCGGCACGACGGGTGAATCGCCGACGCTTTCCGCCGCCGAACGCGAACAAGTCATTCGCGTGACTGTTGAAGTGGCGAAAGGCAAATGCCAGGTGCTCGCCGGAACGGGATCCAATTCCACGAGTGCGACAATCGCCGCGACGCGCGCCGCGGAAAAGATGGGCGTGGATGGAATGCTGATCGTCTCGCCGTATTACAACAAGCCGAGCCAGGAAGGATTGTTCCGGCATTTCCAGGCGATCGCGCAAGCCACGGCCGCGCCGATCATGCTCTATAACATTCCGGGCCGGTGCGCGGTCGATATCGGGCCGGACACCGTGGAACGCCTCGCGATGGATTGCGCCAACATCGTTGCGATCAAGGAAGCCAGCGGCAGCGTCGATCGCGTCAGCGATTTGCGCGCGCGCCTGCCGGAAGCGTTCACGATTTTGAGCGGCGACGATTCGTTGACGCTGCCGTTCCTGTCGGTGGGCGCTGTCGGCGTGGTGAGTGTGGCGTCGAATTTATTTCCGGCGGAGGTCGTTCATCTCGTCCAGGCATTTCGCGCGGGTGACACGAAGAGCGCGCTCGCGATGCATTTGAAAATGCTGCCGATCTTCAAAGACCTGTTCATCGAGCCGAATCCAGTGCCGGTGAAGACCGCGCTTTCGTGGCGCGGCGCGATGTCGGCCGAATGCCGGTTGCCGCTGTGCGAAATGAGCGCGGCGAACCAGGCGCGCTTGCGCAAGACGCTCGAAGCGTTTGCCGAGGTCGCGTGAAAACGCCAGTCCGCGTTTTATTGCTCGGCGCGAAAGGCCGGATGGGCCAGGCCATCGCGGCGGCAGCGCCGAAAGCGGACGTTGAGATCGTGGCCGGCCTCGATCTCGGTGATGACATTGCCAGGCACATCGACGGCTGCAACGTCGTCATCGATTTCAGTCATCCAAACGCCAGCAGCGAACTTGCGCGTGCGTGTCGCGAAGCGAAAAAACCGGCGGTCATTGGAACAACCGGCCATTCGAAAGAAGAGCGCGCGTCGATCGAGGAATTGGCGAAGTCCGTGGCCGTTATTTTGTCGCCGAATTTCAGTGTGGGCGTGAACGCTCTCTTTTGGCTCACGCAAAAGGCCGCACAAATGCTCGGCGAGGATTTCGATCTCGAGGTTACCGAGATGCATCATCGCCTGAAGAAAGATGCGCCGAGCGGGACCGCGAAGAAGCTCGCCGAGATTTTGTGCGAAGCTCGCGGCCTCGATTACGCGAAGAATGTTCGGCACGGCCGCGAAGGTTTGGTCGGCGAACGGCCGGCAAAAGAAATCGGCGTCCATTCGATCCGCGGCGGCGACGTCGTCGGCGATCACACAGTCAGTTTCGCCGGAGCAGGGGAACGGCTGGAGCTGGTCCACAAAGCGGCGAGCCGGGAAACATTCGCGCTCGGGGCGCTGCGCGCCGCGCGTTGGATTATCGGCAAACCGGCGGGACTCTATTCGATGGAAGATGTCCTCGGCCTGCGATGAGAGCCGGCGTCGCGCTCGGTTCGAATCTCGGGGAGCGGCTGGCGAATTTGCGGAACGCGCGCCGGGAAATTGTCTCGATGAAAGGGGCGCTGCCTCCCTTGCGTTGCTCGGCGATTTACGAGACAGAGCCAGTCGATTGCGAGAAGGGCGCCGCGAAATTTTTCAATGCGGTGATCGAATTTGGTTATGCCGGACAACCGGTCGAACTGCGGCGCGAGCTGGCCGGTATCGAACGAGTCCTCGGCCGGCCCGCCGTCCACGAGCGCAACGTTTCCCGCCCGATCGATCTCGACCTGCTCTATTTCGGCGAGATGATAATTGAAACCGCTGAGCTGCGATTGCCGCATCCGCGCATCGCCGACCGGGAATTTGTTCTTCGTCCGTTGGCCGATATTCGCCCGGACCTTGTCCTGCCCAGGCAAACCGAAACCGTCAATGTCCTGCTTATGCGTTTGCCGATGAGCGGAGTGGTGCGGCTGGATTTGGAGTGGTAAGGTCGGACTTCATGCAAGATTTTCGCGAGCTGAAGCGGCGCGGCGAAAAAATCACGGCGCTGACTGCTTATGATTACCCGACGGCGCGCCTGCTCGATGAAAGCGGGATCGAGATGATTCTCGTCGGCGATTCGTTAGGCATGGTCGTGCTCGGATATGACGACACGACGCAAGTGACGCTCGAAGAGATGGTCCATCACACGCGCGCCGCGGCGCGTGGAGTGAAACGCGCGTTGCTCATTGGCGATCTGCCAATTCACACCTACGAAGATCCGGCGCAAGCGGTCGCGTCCGCGCGCGCATTGAAGCAAGCAGGGGCGCAAGCGGTGAAACTGGAAGGCGGCGCGAGTCACGTCGCGCAAATCGAAGCGATCATTGCCGATGGAATTCCGGTAATGGGCCACATCGGGATGCTGCCGCAAAGCGTGCGCGAAGAAGGCGGCTACAAAGTAAAGGGTCGCACGACTTTGGAAGCCGACGCGCTTCTTGTCGACGCTGCGGCCGTGGAAAAGGCCGGCGCATTCGCCGTCGTCCTGGAAATCGTCGCGGCTGAAACCGCGCGCCGAATTACCGAAGCGCTCGAGATCCCAACGATCGGCATCGGCTCCGGTTCGCTTTGCGACGGCCAGATTCTGGTCACGCACGATCTCATCGGATTGTTCCCGTGGTTCACGCCGAAATTCGTTTCACCCGAAGCCCGCGTGGCCGATGACATTCGCCGAGCCGCCCAGGCGTTCATCCGGCGAACGAAGTCGGCGGAAATTTGACAACAACCTTGGCGTGCCGGTTCGTTCCCCAAGTTAGATGAGGACGTCCGAGTTCGATTTCGAGGAGGCGCTGCTCCAGGGGAGCAGGCAGCGGAACTGGCTCCTCGTGGGGCTGATTATTTCGCTCGCCCTTCACGGAGCGCTTTGCGGCTATTTTTATCGCACTGCCTATTTGCCGGTGAATGCCGTTCTGGAAGAACGCGTCCAGGTTCCGACTTTCAAAGTGAAGAGCGTCGAGCTGCAGCCGCTCGAGAAACCGGGCGCGGACCAGGCGAACCCCGCGGCGAAACCGGAACCGGACAAGACGGACGTGCAATTGCCCGATGACAAAAAGTCGTTCGATCAATTGCTGGATGATGTTCACGCGACGACCGCGATCCCGGACGATACCCGCGACGTTTTGCCCGACATGCCGAAGGTGGAACAGAATCCTGACTCGGTGATGACGGAGCTCGAGCAAAGCAGCGCGCAGACCTTGACGAAAAGTCCGAATGCGACGCGCGAACAAAATCTGTTGAACGACTCGGCCACCTCAGGCCGGCCGCAGCCGGCGTTGACCGGGACGGAGCTGGCGACGAGCACCACGATCAAGAAACCAAATACGTTCAACAAATTGCCGGGCGACAGCAGCGGACCCACTCGCAACAAGGCGCCGGGGTTTAGCGATCTCGATTCGCTGTTGTCCCAGAAAGGTCCGCTCGGTGCCGGCACCAAATTGCGAATGCCTGACGATCAATTGTTCAATTACGACAGCTCCGATCTGCAACCGAGCGCCATTTCGCAACTCCAAAAGCTCGGGACGTTGATCAAGCGCAACCCGAAAGCCACGTTCACGGTCGAGGGTTACACAGACTCGTTAGGCTCGCCTGATTACAATCTCGATCTGAGCCAGCGTCGCGCCGACAGCGTGAAAGAATATTTGGTGAACGTGATGGGCATCAATCCCGCCCAGATCGAAACGAAAGGCTACGGCGCCTCGAAGTTTTTGGTGACGCCGCGTTCGGTGATGGTGAATTCCCCCGAGGAACAAATCGAGATCGAGCGTCAGCGCCCAAACCGCCGCGTCGTCATCGTCGTCCACACCGAGGCACGCTGATTACCAGTTTTTGATCCACTGGGCCTGATTCGGTGGATTGTTGGTATCGGTGTTTCCCGCGGTGCTCCAAAGATCGAACGTCGGGTTATACCCGTCCGACCCTGTGGCTGCGAACGCTTTGACGGTCGAATATCCGTACGAGTTCCCGAACGGATCACGAATGAATAGTACTTTGGTTGTCTGATCGGTCGGACTTAGTTGGTTCGGTTTGAAAGCGAAGTAGCTTTTCAATTCGGCGCTGCGATCGGCACTGTTGTCGGCGTCTCCGCTAATGAGTTTATACAGAGCGAGGCTGGCGCTTGTGTAAGAAGCACTCATTGGATCGCCCATTGTATTCGCCTTGAGCGCATTTGTTTCCGCGGTGCTCGGATACACGCCATTATCCGCCTTGTAATTTTCCAGCGCCGCCGAAATCGCGGCGATCTCGGCTTCGGCGCGTGAGCGGTAGCCCTTCTTCTGGACGTAATTGGCTGTCGCCAGGATCAAACCGGCCAACACGATGATGATCGCCATCACGATGAGCAACTCGATGAGGGTGAACGCGCGGCGGCTCACGATTGTTGCTGCAACCCGCTGATGATGCTGATCAGCGGCATGAACAACGCGATCACGATGGTGCCGACGACCAACGCGAGAAATACGATCATGATCGGCTCCAGCAACGACGTCAGCGCCGCGACGGCGTTGTCCACCTCGTCGTCGTAGACTTCGGCGATCTTCAACAGCATCTCGGGCAACTGACCGGTTTCTTCGCCGACGTCGATCATGCTGATCACCATCGGTGGAAACGCGCCGCTGGCTTCCAACGGCATCACGATCGATTCGCCTTCCTTCACGCTGTCGTGCACCTGGGAAATCGCGCGCGCGATGACGCTGTTGCCCGCAGTCTCGCGCGTAATATTTAATGCCTGCAAAATCGGGACGCCGCTCGTCACCAGCGTTCCCAGCGTTCGCGAGAAACGCGAGATCGCGGTCTTGCGAATCAGGTCGCCGAAGAGCGGGGCGCGCAGCTTGATGCGATCAAGAGCATTTCGCCCGGCCCGGGTGCGAGCCACGACCTTGTAGGCGACAATCAGCGCCACGGCTACTCCCAGCAAAATCATCCAGTTGTTTTGCACGAACCCACTCACGCCGATGACGAAGACCGTGATCGTCGGCAGCGGTTTGTCGCCGAGCATGTCGTGAAAAATCGCTTCGAACCGCGGGACGATGAACACGAGCAGAAACGTCATGATTCCCACCGCGAGCACGAGCACGATCAGCGGATAGACCATCGCGGCGACGACCTTGTTCTTGATCTTCTGCGCTTTCTCCTGGAATTCGGCTAGCCGGGTGAGGACGACTTCGAGCACGCCACCGAGCTCGCCGGCCTTCACCATGTTGACGTAAAGATCGTTGAAGATGCGCGGATGCTGCGCGAGTCCTTCTGAAAACGTAGAGCCGCCCTGGACCGAATCCGCGAGCCCGTTGATCGTGGTTTTGAGAACCTTATCGCGCTCCTGTTTCGCGAGCACATTCAGTCCGCGGAGTAACGGCAGACCGGCATCGATCAAAGTGGCGAGCTGACGCGTGAAGATCATCATGATCTTTGGCTTCACCGTTTTTTTCTGGAACAGAACGATGTTCATGCCGCCGGATTTTTTCCGTTCCGCGCGCGGCTCTTTTACTTTCTTCTGTCGCGGGGCCTTGGGCTGAGGCGCGGCGGCCGCGCCTTCTTCGTAAACGTGCGTCGGAAAATAACCGGCGCGCCGCAATTCGCCGATCGCCTCGTTCGTTGTCGATGCTTCGACGAGCCCGGTCGATTCTTGTCCGCGCGAATCGAGGGCGATATAAGTGAACCTCGGCATTGTTTAGGCCACAGATTTACACGGATGAAACACGGATTGAAGAAAATCTGCTTCTGCATCCGTGAAAATCCGTGTTCATCTTTGGCTACGTGTATTTCAGCACTTCTTCGATCGTCGTGTCGCCGGCGAAAATGCTGCGCAAGCCGTCTTGGCGCAGCGTCACCATTCCGAGCTCGATCGCTTTTTCTTTCAGCGTCACCGTCGGTGCGCGTTCGTTGATCAATTCGCGAAGCGGATCGGTGATCTTCATCAACTCGTAGATGCCTTTCCGTCCCTTGTAACCAGTCTGGTTGCAGGCGTCGCAGCCTTTGCCGTAGAAAAATTTTCGGTCGCCAATGTCTCGCTTGGAAAGGCCAAGCTGCGAGAGAAGCATTTCGCTGGTCTCGTAAGTCGCGCGGCAATTCGGGCAGATGCTGCGGAGTAAACGCTGCCCGAGCACGGCTTCGAGCGTGGAGGAAATCAGGAACGGCTCGACGCCCATGTCGATCAAGCGGGTGATCGCGCCCGGCGCGTCGTTCGTGTGCAGCGTCGTAAAAACGAGGTGGCCGGTGAGCGACGCCTGGATGGAAATCTGCGCCGTCTCGAGATCGCGCGTTTCGCCCACCATGATGCGGTCCGGATCCTGGCGGAGAAACGCGCGGAGCGTCCGAGCGAAGGTGAGCCCGATCGCTTCGTTCACCGGCACCTGCACGATTCCCTCGAGGTCGTACTCGACCGGCTCTTCCGCCGTGAGCAATTTCGAATCGATCGTGTTGATCCGACGCAGACACGAATAAAGTGTCGTCGTTTTTCCCGAACCGGTCGGTCCCGTGACAATGAAAATGCCGTTCGGCCGATTGATGACTTCAAGAATGTAATCGTAAATGTATTCAGGCAGGCCGAGCGCTTCGAGATCCAGATTCACCGTCGATCGATCGAGGACGCGCAGCACAACGCTCTCGCCGAATTGCGTCGGCAAAGTCGAGACGCGCAGATCGACGTTCCGGCCCGCGACGTTTTTCTGGATGCGCCCGTCCTGCGGCAACCGGCGCTCGGCGATGTTCATGTTCGCCATCACTTTCACGCGCGAGATGACCGGCAACGCGAGATGGCGCGGCGGCGGCGCCATTTCGTAAAGCGCGCCGTCCACGCGATACCGGATTTTGAATTCGCTCTCGAACGGCTCGAAATGAATGTCGCTCGCCCGATCCTGGATCGCCTGGAACAAAATCAGATCGACGAAGCGGATGATCGGCGTCGCGTTCGCTTCCGCTTCGACGGCCTGCGCGTTTTCATCCGTCCCGCGCAACGCGAGCAGCTCGCCGGTTTCGCCGAGCTGCTTGAGGATGTCCTCCATGCTCGAGCTGTCGCTGCCGTAGTAGCGCTTGATCCGCTCTTCCACTTCCGCTACAGGCGCCACCACCACGTGGACGTCTTTCCCGAGCGCGAAGCGCAAGTCTTCCACCGCTCTCGGATCGAGCGGGTCGACCAGCGCAACGTCGAGCGTCTGATCGTTCAACGCGACCGGAAGCGCGCGATGGAGCCGCGCCAGTCCGCCGGGAATGAGCCGCAGGATTTCCTGAGGAATTTCGTTCGCGCCGAGTTCCACAAATTCCGTCCCAAGCGCTTCAGCGATGACCTGATAAAATCCGGGTTGATCGACGAAGCCGCTGTCGATCAGCGCCTGCTCGACGGTTTTTCCATTGAGCTGCGCCTCCTGCAAAACGTCTTCCGCCTGCGAAGACTGGAGCACGTGTTGCTCGACGAAAATGTCTGCGACCTGTTGCGCGTTCATTTCAGTTCACGTCTCCCAGCGTGATTGAAATCACTTCATCGGCAGAGGTGACGCCGGCGAGAACTTTGCGCACGCCGTCTTCGCGTAAGGTGCGCATGCCCAGCTCGCGCGCCCGCTGCCGCAGATGCAACGTCGATTGCCGGTTGTTGATCATGTGCCGGACGTTGTCGTCGATAACGAAAATTTCGAAGATTCCCATTCGGCCCTTGTAACCAGTGCCGCGACATTCCTCGCAGCCGACTGGTTTCATGACCTGCGCGTCGACGAGCTGGCCGGGCTCGAGGTTCAACGCGCGCAGCTCAGTCTCGCTCAATTCCCCCGGCTGTTTGCAATTCGAGCAGAGCCGCCTAACGAGTCGTTGCGCCATGATCGCGCGCACCGAAGAAGCGACGAGGAATGGTTGCACGCCGATGTCGACGAGCCGGGCGACGGCCGACGGCGCATCGTTTGTGTGCAGGGTGCTGAAAACCAAATGGCCGGTGAGACTCGCGTTCGTCGCGATGGTCGCCGTTTCCAGATCGCGGATTTCCCCGATCATGATGACGTTCGGCGCCTGGCGCAAAATCGAGCGGAGCGCGACCGGGAATGTCATCCCGACATCGGCGTTCACCTGCACCTGGTTGATCCCATTCATCTGGTATTCGATCGGTTCCTCGACGGTGATGATCTTGCGGTCCGGTTTGTTGATGTAGTTCAGGCACGAATAGAGCGTGCTCGTTTTTCCCGAACCGGTCGGGCCGGTCACGAGCAGGATGCCGTCGGGCAATTTGAGCAAACGCTCGAACGTCTCCTGGTCGTCGCTAAAAAATCCCAGCTCGGGCAATCCGAGCATGAGGCTGGATTTATCGAGCACGCGCATGACGACGCTTTCGCCGTGGTTGGTCGGGATCGTGGAAACGCGGAGGTCGATCGGCTTCCGCGCAATCTTCACCTGGATGCGGCCATCCTGCGGCAGACGCTTTTCCGCGATGCTCATGGAGCCGGTCATGATTTTGAGCCGGCTTACGATTGCAGATTGCAAACGCTTCGGCGGCGCCTGCATTTCCTGGAGCACGCCATCGATTCGAAAACGGACGCGGAATTTTTTATCGAGCGGCTCGAGATGCACATCGCTCGCGCCCAGCCGGTGCGCTTCGATGAGCAGCATCGAAACCATGCGAATGATCGGCGCGTCCGCTTCATCGGCGCTGTCGGGACTGCCATCCTCTGTTATCTCCAGGCCGAAGTCGACATCGTGCCCGATTTGTTGCACGAGAATGTCGGACGCTTCATCAGCCGTACCGTAATATTTAACGAGTGCCTGCCGGATCTTATCCGGACTCGCGCAGACCAATTCGATCTCGCGTTGAAGGAGAAAGCTGAGGCTGTCGATCGTGTCGATATCGAGCGGATCGCTCACCGCGACGATCAACCCGGTCTCGCCGTAACCGACCGGAATGACTTTGAACCGGCGCGCGTCTTCCGCGCGAATCTGGTTGATCACGTCCGCCGAAATAACTTTCGCCGAGAGATCGATCCAATCCATGTGCGCCTGCGCCGCGAGACTGCGCGAGACCTCGGCGTCGGAAACGATCCCGTCCTTGATCAGCAACTCGACGACGTTGCCGCTGCCGTTGAGGCGCGCCCTGGCCTTCTCGATCTGCGAGTGCGTGACCAGGCCCACGTCCTCCAGAAGTTTCAGCACGTAATCTTCTTTCGCTTGCACGAGGGTTGGAAGCTTAGGAAACGGCGCGCCAATATCCAAGCGCGTTAACGGAAAGAAGATGCAATTTCGATTGGGCCCGGCGAATCTTGGGCCCGTGAAGATCGTTCGCGCCTTTGTCTGCGCGCTCGCGGGATTATCGCCGGCGATCGCGCAGGAAGTCGAATTGCCGCCGATCGTAGTCACGGGAACTTTCGAGCTGCGACAAGGGCCATCGGTGACCGATTTGTTCACGTTGCATTTGCAGAAGCAGATGGAGACGAAGCGCGCGGCGGACGAAATGCAGGCCCGATCGCCCTGGTATTACTCGCGGTTTTGGAGCTACTCGCCGATTAAGCTCGGCTCGTCGTCCCCCGATCCCGAATTATTTTTCAAACCGCAGTATCTGACGTTGGAAAATCAGAAGATGGATTGGGAGCTGCGAAAGACGGAGAAGCAGTCGCTCTTCGATCGGCGTTAACGCCGACGCGGCTAGCTCCGGCGAAACGCGTTACGGAATTCGGTACGACTCCACGAGCGCTACGCCGGTGGTGTTGTTCTTTCCACGGACGACCGCGGTGTAATTGCCGGGAGTGAGGAATGCCGAAACGATCGCGGCTTCTTTCGTGTTCGCCGGCGCGAGATTCGTGGCCCGGACAGCCTGGACTTGAGGATTTTGCCAGTCGTCGTTGCTCGCGATCAGGTTGCCGTTGTTATCGTAAAGTTCCAACATCGGATCGAGAAGTGGATTGGCCACGCCGAAACTCGACAGCGACGGACCGAGCGCGCGGAAAACCATGATCGGAGAATCGCCCTGGCCAATGATCACGCCGGCGATCATCACGTTGTCACCCGCGCCGACGAATCCACGCGTGCTGAGATTCGCGACCACTGGACTGGCGCTGGCCGCAAGATCGTAAACTTCGATGACGGCGTTGCCGGTGCCGCCGTTCACGCCAGTCAACTGCGCCGTGTACTGGCCGGGCGTGATCGTGGCAATGAGAGCGGACTCGAGATCGTTGCTCGGCGCGAGGCCGGTGCTCGAGATCTCAGCGGCATCGGGCGATTTTTTCCAATCGTCGTTTGTGGCGACGACGTTGCCGCTGTTATCGAACAACGTCACGGTCGGGTTCGCGAGCGGCGTCGGCACACCGCTGTTGGAAAGCGACGGACCAATCGCGCGGATCAGAACTTTTTTCGTGATGTCGCCCGTGACGATGAAGCCGGCGATGGAAGCGCGTTCGCCGGTATCGACAAACATTCGCGTCGAAATATTCAGCACCTTCGATGGCGCCGGCGGCGGATTGACAATCGAATTGTAGGCGGTCAACGCGAGCCGGAAATGGCCGGCGGTGGTCGGATGGACGTCGTCCCAGAAAATGTATTGATCGGGATTAGCGCCGGAGCTGCCCTGGGACGGGCTGGTGAGGTTCGTAAATCCGAACCGCGGGCCGTTGCTGTAAATGCGGACAGAGTCAGCCCATTCGTCGGCGCGATAAATCGCCGGCGTGAATCCTTGCGAAGCCAAGGTGCTTTGAAGCACGTCGAGACTGCCGGCCAGCTCTTTGCGATATTCAGCGGCTGCCTGATTCGATGTCGCTCCCTTCGGCGTGCCGGAATAACGGGGAATGTCGCCGAGCGGAACGACGTTCGGCACCAGGATGTAGTTCGCGCCGGCCCTGGCGAGCCGGCTGACCAGATTGTCGACCCGGCCCACCGTCGCCGTTACGTTGGCCGAGCTGTCGTCATTACGAATATCGTTGCTCCCGCCCCACACGATGTAGAGCGCGTTCGGATCGACGGTGTGCGCCGCGAGATAGTCGTCCATCTGTTTGCCCATGTCGTCGATCGTGATCGTGATGTCGCCGAGCGGAGTCGACTCAACCTCCTGGTGGGTGCCATCCGTAGTGGTCGCGCCGCCGAATGCGTAATTCACGCCACCGCCGAGACTGTTGGTGGCAGCGGGTAATCCGAGAAACGTGCGAGCGAGCTGTTCGTGCCAGACGCCGAGATAGGTGTGTGAAGCAGGATCGGTGTCGGTGTCGTTCGTGAACCGGCCGTTGTCGTAATTAAAAGTGTGGCTCGGATAATCGATCGCGCCGCTACTCTTCGCGCTGGTGCGGGCACGCACGTTTCCGGTATCCGATAAACTGTCGCCAAAAACGACGACCCGACTGAACGCGGGCGCCTGCCCGAAACTCGATGTTGTCGCTGTTATCGCCGCGACTGCGATCAAAAATAAAATCTTCCGCATGTTACCCTCCCATTCTTATCCCTTGGGTAACTACTGAATCGTTTCTGCGCGGCTTTCCGCGCGGATTTTCTGCAAAACGCGGAGCCGCTCCGCGCCCTCGCTATTCTAGAACGTCGCCGGGCATTTCCTCAACTGCGAGAGCCTTCCCGAATTCACGCAACTGTCACTTCGCCGCCACCTGATCGTAACAATCGCACTTCAGGTTCGGCGGCGTGCAGACCAAAAGCCGTCGGGCGCAACGCTCATCGGCCTTAACCCAACCGCAGAAACAAGGAGAACCAATGCTGTTACGAAATCACTTCGTCTTGATCGCCGCTGCTGCTGTCCTAGCTCTCAGCAGCGCTACCGCGCGCGCGCAGGATGCCGGAGCGCTGCTCGACCTGCTCGTGAAGAAACATCTCATCACCGACCAGGAAGCCGAGGAAGTGCGCGGCGAATTGACCCGCGAAGCCGCCCAAACTTCCGGTGGCAAATGGAAGCTTTCCGCGCCGATCAACGAAATCGAATTGTACGGCGACATGCGGGTGCGTTACGAACAGCGGCAGGGCACCACGCCCGACGTGATGCCCGGATCGCCCGGGCCTGACGACACGTTGAAGCGCAGCCGCGAACGTTATCGGCTCCGCTTCGGAATTCGCGGCACGCTGATGGACGATTGGTTCTTCGGCCTGCGTTTTGAAACGAGCACCAACCCGCGCTCGACAAACGTGACCTTCGGCGACGATGCCGGGCCCTTCGGCAAAGCGAGCGACACCATCGGCGTTGGCCAGGCATATCTCGGGTACAAAGGTTTCCGAGACATCACGCTGGAAGCCGGCAAAATACCGAACCCGTTAGTGACGACGTTGATGGTGTGGGATGCCGACATCAACCCCGAAGGTCTCTCCGAACAATGGAAGCATACCTTTAACCTGAGTTTCGGCGGCGGCAGCACGCCGGCCGTTGAGTCCTACAGCAAGGACGGAAAGAACGCCGTGGCCGCGGTCGAAGCCGAGCCGTTCAAAGTGAAGCTCGATCTCTTCGTCAACCTCGCGCAGTTCGTTTACGACGATATGAATCCGGAGAATCCGCTCGGAGCGCGACCCGTATCTGGCGGAAGACTGGTGCCGAACACCGATGCCTGGATGTTCGCGTGGCAGATCGGCGCGAAATTGAATTTTCCCAAGAACGTTTATTTCCAGGTCGCGCCGGTCCTCTACACCTATGGCGGCAACGGCGATACCTTTAATGGTTTCTACGTTGGCGGTCAGCAGGGTCTCAGTAATACGGCGTCGATGGCGACGAACCAGGTTGGGATCAACAGCCTGCTCGTTCTGGAAGTGCCGGCCGAATTTGGATTCAAGATCGGCGAGATCCCCTTCCGCATCTTCAGCGATTTCGCGGTCAACTTCGATGCGGACGATCGGGCGCGCGCCGCGGGTCATCCCGACAAGGGCGACCAGCGTTATGCCTATCAGATCGGCGCCGGCATCGGGCAGTTGAAGACAAAGCACGATATGCAGCTCCAGGCTTTCTGGCAGCACACCGAGCAATACGCGCTTGATCCGAACCTGGTTGATTCCGACTTCTTCGATAGCCGCGTGAATATCGAAGGCGTAGTCGTCCAGGCCGGTTACGCGCTGAGCGACGCCATTATCTTCAACCTTAGTTACGGCTACGGCCGTCGCGCGGACAAATCGCTCGGCACCGGTGGTGTCGCCGACATCGCGATCAATCCAATGGAGAAATACCAAATCTTCCAGGCCGACCTGAACGTGAAGTTTTGACCAGAACCAAAAAACAAAAATGAAACTGACTCATCTTCTTACCGCTCTCGCGCTCGTTTTCGTCACGGCGGAAACGCGCGCCGAAAAACTCGTCATCAAGGGTTCGGACACGCTCGGCGCGAAACTCGTGCCGCAGCTGGCCGAGCAGTTTAAGGCGCAACATCCCGGCACGACCTTCGACATCGCCGCCGAAGGTTCCACCACCGGCATCGCGGCCATTATCGACGGCACCGCGCAGATCGGCATGTCCAGTCGCCGCGCGAAGCCGGCCGAGATGAGCGCGGCTTCTGGCAAAGGCATAAACATGAAGCCGACCATCGTCGCGTATGACGGCATCGCCGTTATCGTGAACTCAGCCAATTCGATCAAGAGCCTGACGAAGAAACAGGTCGAACAAATCTTCACCGGTGAAGTAACCGATTGGAGCGCCGTCGGCGGATCCGGCGGAAAGATTTCGATCTACACCCGCAACACGTCGTCCGGCACCTACTCCGATTTCAAGGAGCTCGCGATGAAGAAACGCGATTACGCTGGCGGCTCGCAGAAGATGGCCGGCAATGAGCAGATCGCGGCTGAAGTTGGCAAGAACCCGAACGGCGTCGGTTACGTCGGTCTTGCGTATACGAAAGCCGGCGGCATTAAAGTGATGCCGATCGACGGCGTCCTGCCATCCGTCCAAAGCGTCCACGCCAAGACCTATCCCTACGCGCGTCCGACCTTCTACTACACCAATGGCGAACCGAGTGGCCTTGCCAAACAATTCCTCGATTTCACCATCAGCGGCGCCGGCCAAAAAATCGCCGCCCAAGTCGGCTTCGTTCCTATTCCGTAAGACAACACAACGCGGTTAGGACAACAGCAGCGAAAGCCCGCCGGCTTCTCCCCGGCGGGTTTTCCAACTTTGGCAGGTCCGGCAACGAACGTTAATCTTCGGTGATGATGCCGAAGAGGCCGTGCGCTTCATCCGCGATGCCGGCGGTGAAATAAACGCCGTTACCGAGCGGCAGGAGATCCCAAAGGCCGTCGAACTGGAGCGGTGTGCCAGCGGCGGTGCTCAACGTTTCCAGAAATGCGCCGGTCATCGGATCGTAGTTATTGATCCGGCCGTCGCCGAAATTGCCGACCCAGAGTTCGCCGTTCACCAAAGCGAGTCCCCACGGCCCGTTTAGATTGCCGTTGGAAACAACCCGTCGGAGCAAGTTGCCGCTGGTGTCGAACGCATCGACGAAACCGTTCCCGGGCCCGTCGACTTCATCGTGTCGCTTCGAGTCCTGGAGCCCGTAGGTGACGTAAATCTGGCCGTTGAGATTGTGGATGCCGAAAGGCGCGTAACCGGCGGGCAGATTCGGATCAGTAAAGCCACCGGGGTTAACCGGTTGGAAATTTTCATTGTAAGTCTCGACGTGGCCGGAATGAAAATTCGTCACGTAAAGAAAATTGTGTCCGCCGGCGACGCCGAGAGTCGCGCCTTTGTAGACCGCGTGTTTGTTGTCGTCATTCTTGTCTTCATCCTTCTCGTTATCCACGGCCACAATCGCGTGGGTGCCATCGAGCGTGGGGTTCCAACCGGAGATGACGCCGTCTTCGCTCACGAAGATGAACCGGGCCGGTTGTGAATTGCCGTTCTTCGTCACCTTGAAAAACGAAGTGCTGTTGAAGACGACGCCGGTCGGGGTTCCGGTGCTCTCTTTCCCTTTCTTTCGCGCCGGGATCGTGACGGTGAGCGGGACTTTGCTTCCATCCTGTTTATAGAGCGTGGCAACGCCAGTGCCGTTATCCGCGGCCCAGATCGTGCCGTTGGATGAGGCGGCCATGCCCCAGCAATTGACGAGATCGCGATCGGTATGCAGGGCCGCGCCAGCGATATCCGATTGGAGATTCGACCAGCTGTAAGTATCGGCGCGCGCGGATTCGGCGGCGAACAAAACGGTCGTGAGCACTAACAGAGCAAAGAAGCGAATCGCTTTCATTAGAAGGTCCTTTCTTCGGTTTGAATTTTGTCTTCAGCACGCAAAGACCCGAATGTGCCGAAGCAAGCCCTGAAAAGTAACGCGCCTGTTACTTTTGATTCAGACAATCGGCAGCACCCTTGATATGAGAGTGCGCGCCGAAAGCTGAACGAAACTAGAAACAACATGCGCGACATGGAAATGCAGATTCGGAGCGGCGCGAATTTGAAAACGAAGCGGCACCGGGTCCACTCTCGCAATCAGCTGACCGGTAGTGCCGTTTTCAATGGCCAGACCGGTCGGCTGCTCAAGGGGGTTTGCGCCCGGTTGGTGCTCATCGCCTGGAAGCCGGAGCTGAGCATCTCCGATGGGGATCGCGTCGTGAGATTGCGAGTGCCAGCGTGGTGCCAATGATCAGGCCAACGATGTGTCCAATCATGCTAACGCCGGGCAAGAAAGAGTAGATCAATCCCAGGACGAGAGCGGCCATCAGCAGGGTGCGCAAACGGCCTGGCGACGGCCGTCGAAACACGAGCACCAGCGCGGCTCCAAGGAATCCGAACATTCCGCCGGAAGCTCCAAGCGACACACCCTCCGCCGGCCAGATTTGATGTTTTAGAAAGATGCCTGCGCCGCTTGCAACAGATGCGCTGAGGAAAATGATCAGCAGCGCCACCGCACCGGCACGCCGTTCTACGATGGGTCCGAGCAGGAATAAAAGAAGAGTGTTGAGCAGAAGGTGTCTCAGGTCCCAATGGAGGAACCCGAACGTGATCAGACGCCAGTACTCATGATGAATCTGCCCGCTATCCGGCAAAGCGCCCAAGCGAAGCAGTTCGGCGTCGTTGGCGGTTGCGCCTCTCGCCAGTTCGACCACGAACACGGCGATCATGGCGCCCCAAATGCCTGCTGAGCCGATGCGAGAGCGCATGAGCGGGTTCTCGGTCAATCGAAGCTCTTGCCGCCAATCAGTTTCTTGATCGCCGCGAGATAGCGGTTGAAGGCTTCAGTTGAGTCCGGGCTGCCGCTGGGTTTCCCGTTTGCGTCAGGATAATTGTTGTCACCGCGCGCGGTGAGGGAGCGATCGGCGTAGGCGATGTCCAGCATCCACTGAGTGCCATCCACAACGCCTTGCCTCGGATAATCGGCGCGCCATTGCCAGACTTTGAGATCGTCAAGCGTCTGCCGGAATTCGCGCCACTGTGCGGCAGTCGGAGTTAACGTCGCGTGTTTCTGGTTGCGCTGTTCGCGCTCCGATGACGTATAGAGAAGGGCGCCGTCGTGGAGCTCGACACTGTAGGATGCGCCGAGGAATCCGCCAATCCGGGCAGTGAAACGCGGCGGGACCTGGGATTGCTCATCTGCGCCCACCACTGGATGGGCGGCGAAGAGCAAGAACAGCGTGACGGGATAAAGTCGGGAAAAAATTTTTCTCACGCGTGTGTCTTAGACGAATGGCGACCGCAAACCCTAGGGATTCCGCCTGTTAAAGACGAGCTTTGTTAGATCCGACCGCGGCTAACGCGAGCAGGCCATGCGACCACCCACGCAGGTGAGAACGAAGAGTAAGCGCGATCACGGATCGTTGAAGGGACAAAAAGGGGTGGCAAAACAGCTTGAAGCGTCGGTCTGGTCGTTATTTGAGAGGGCGCGGGTTCTGAGGCGAGATACGATTCGATTGGTGGGCCGGCTCCGGAACACCAGCGAAGAAATAAACGCCCGTGAAGGCGCCCGTCACAGCAAGGCGCCCAGTGAAATCTCCAAGCCACCGAAGCCATCCAAGCCACCGGCTTAATCCGTTTCTGAAGAGAGCGCGCGGTGTTCACGGAATGTTTCGAGGGGGCCGGCCGGGGTTGAATAGATGAACATCCTTATCGTTGAAGATCATCAAGATACGCGCCGGGTCCTCTCGACGTTGTTAAGACGCGCCCATCATGAAGTCATCAGTGCAAGCGGCGTAAGCGACGCGTTGCAGCTTCTGGAGAACATGCGGGTCAATGTCCTTTTGAGCGATATCGGGTTGGCGGACGGCGACGGGCTCGAGCTGGTCGCGAAAGCAAAGAGGCTTCAACCGGCGCTCAAGGCGGTGGCGTTAACGGCGCTGACGACGGCGCAGGATCTCCAGCGTGGCCGGCAAGCCGGGTTCGATCATTATCTGACGAAGCCTTTCGACTATCACGAATTGCGCAGCCTGCTCTCGGTGCTCAAGGCGGCGGCGTAGGTTGAAAGTCTTTGGCGCGGGTTAGGTCAGGTATCTTACGGTCTTCAATCCTTTCGCGCCGACCTGGTAGCGACCGGCTGAATCCCGGGCGGTCGAAGCGCGGCCGCATGCTAGTTCGTAGATGCGGTTAAGGCGGTTGCCGGCAGCGCCTCGTCTGAAACGTGTTGGTTGTAAACGGATCGCTGTGCAATCCTCGGCGACGCAATCTTATGCGAGAACGCGTCAAAGCTCTGTTGCGTGGCGATGCCGAACAACTGGCGAACTGGGTGGCGGCGCCAGACCAGCGGTCGGTCGCGGGTTGCGTTATCATCATCCTGATTGGATCCGGTCTCTACGGTTTCACCCTCGGAATTTGGCGCGCGCCTTTGCAGTCGCTTTACACCGCGATCAAATTTCCCGCCCTGATTTTTCTCACCTGTGGCGGCAACGCCTTGCTCAATGGCATGCTCGCCCAGATCCTCGGCGCCGGTCTTTCCTTCAAACAGGCATCGCTCGCCATTCTCATGAGTTTCGCTCTCGCGGCGATCATCCTGGCGGGATTCAGCCCGATCACGCTTTTCATTTGGTACAACACACCTCCGCTCGCCTCGGAAAACGCGGCGTTTGGGCACGGCCTCATGATCCTGGCTCACGTCTGCGCCATCGCATTCGCCGGGGTCATGGCTAACCGGCGCCTGCTCGATTTGCTTCGGAAAGTCAGCGGCGATTCGCGGACTGCATCGTTCGTGTTATTCAGTTGGCTCGCTGGTAATCTTTTTCTCGGTGCGCAACTGGCCTGGAATTTGCGTCCCTTCATCGGTCATCCCAGCCTGCCAGTGGAGTTCCTGCGTGACGATCCCCTCTGGGGAAATTTTTACGAACATGTCTGGCACGCCTTCCAAGCAGTTTTCCCCTAAGACGAGACCCTAGCCACCCCATGGAAAACCAAGCACCACCACCACCACCAATGTCGCCAATGCCGCGGCCTTCCCGATTCGCGTTTGAGCCCATGCCAGGTGGCAAGTCACCGCTGCTCATTATTGAGGCCCTGCTGAAATTTCCCGGCCGCATCATCTACGAGTTGCAAAACAATTGGCGCGCCGATTTAAACGGTTGGCTGCTCGCGTTCGCTCTAATCGGCATGGCTGCGTACGGTCTGGTGGTAGGTAGCTTCTCTGGCGGCGCCCAAATGTGGATCGCGCCTGCCAAACTCGCCCTCGGGACTCTTTTTTCGATCCTAATCTGCCTCCCCAGTCTCTACATCTTCTCCGGCCTGGCTGGGATTGACGTGCGCCTGCGCACCGTGATCGGCATTCTTTTCGCGGCCATTGCCCTTAGCGCCCTGCTCTTGATCGGGTTCGCCCCCGTCGCCTGGATTTTCTCGCAATCAACTGATTCCATCCCGTTCATGGGCGGATTGCATCTGATCCTTTGGGTCATCGCGATCGGTTTTGGATTACGTTTGATTGGGGCGATGGGGCGCCTTCTGGCTGGCGCAACTGGAGGTCAGTTGAAGCTATGGAATCTGATCTTCATCCTGGTTTGCCTGCAAATGACCACGACTCTCCGCCCAATCATCGGAAGTTCGGACCGTTTTCTTCCCGGCGAGAAGAAGTTCTTTCTCACTCATTGGTTCGAAACCATGGCGAAATCGGGCAATTCAAGAGGCAGCCACGAAAACAAAACCCCAAACTGAGGATCCGCGAGAATCCGCGGTTCAAGTCTTTCCGGATTGTGGTAGTTTGCGCGCGATGGCAGATGATCGCTCTGAAGCAATTCGGAGAGGAAAGTCCGAACACCATACGGCAGCAGGCCGCGTAAAACACGCGGGCGGCGTTCGCCCAAGCGACCGCTGACGGAAAGTGTCACAGAAAAGACACCGCCGGTTCTTTGGCAACGAAGTGCAGGCAAGGTTGAAAAGGCGAGGTAAGAGCTCACCGCTCGCGGAGCAATCCGCGAGGCACGAAAAACCCCATGTGGTGCAAGACAAAACAGAGGGAGGACAGCCGGTCCGTCGATCCTCGGGTATCGTCGCATCACGTTTGTAGCTGCGATCGCCGATCGCGGCCCGCAAACGGGCGGCTCACGCAAGTGGGCCGAGATAAATGATCATCAGGTTGAGAAATCAGCCGACAGAATTCGGCTTATCGCCATCGAAATGAAGGGCGCTTTCGGAAACGAAGGCGCCCTTCCGCTTTTTCGCCGCCGCACTTGACTGGGACTACGCCATTGGCGTAGTTGTTGCCGATGTTAATCGTTGAGACGCCGGTGTTCACCCGCGGCGTTCTCAAGCTGCTGTCCGATGAAAAGTATCGCTTGCTCCAACAAGTTTTGGTCGCCGATCCTGAAGCAGGAGATCTCATCCGTCAGACCGGCGGGCTACGAAAGATCCGGTGGTCCGTTCCAGGCCGCGGGAAGCGGGGTGGCGTTCGGGTCGTCTATTTCTGGGCTCCAGCTCGTGAAACGATCCTCATGTTGTTGATGTATGGAAAGAACGAGCAAGACGACCTTACGCCGGAGCAACTTCGCATCCTGAAGCGCGTGATTGAAGAGGAATTCGCATGAAGAAAGAACTTTTCGAAGAATTGGTCCAGAGCATCAAAGAAGGCGGTCGCATTCTGAAAGGCGCGGCCAAACCAAAACGTTCGTTCAAATTTGACGACCCGGACGTCGGCGCCATTCGGGAACGCCTAGGACTTTCGCAGCACAAATTCTCCACGCTCCTCGGCATCAGCACCGCCACTCTGCGTAATTGGGAGCAGCGCCGCCGCAAACCCCATGGTGCCGCCCGTGTTCTTCTCCGCATCGCGGCAAAGAACCCAAAGAGTGTGCTCGAGGCAGTCCACGGCTAAGCGCGTCGCCAGGCCTTTTCGACACTGATCAGTTCCTTTGGAAATTTCCATTGTATTAGAAACGCCAGATCTCTTGGTCGTCGGGGAGCGTTTCCAATCCGATTTGCTCGTCTAACGGCATTCTAGCAGTGGCTCTCGGCGGAACCGAGTCTCAGAACGTCGTCGAGAGAGGACAACAAATGCGCAACGGTTTCCTCTGTCTCGTCGCCCATGTTTGAGAAGCGGAAGGTCTGACCTTTGATTTTGCCGTAGCCGGGGTCAATGACGAGGTGATGCTTTTCGCGGAGGTCGCGGGTGAGTTTGGGAACGTCGATGCCGCGACTGTTTTTCACGCAGGTTAAGGTTTTCGTCCGGTAGCCTTCTTCGGCAAAAAAATCGAACCCGCGACTCCGGACCCAATCGTGGACGAGCGCGTTGGTGCGGGCGTGGCGCGCGTAACGATTCGTTAGGCCTTCGGCGAAAATGTCGTCGAGTTTCGATTCCAGCGCATGAATGTGGGCGATGCTCGGAGTCGTTGGCGTCATGTCGGTTTCCTGGTCTTTTTTGAACTCGAGGAAATCGAAGTAATAGCCGCGATCGTTTTGTTGCGCGGCGCGGGCGAACGCTTTTTCGGAAACAGAGAAGAGGGAAAAACCGGGAGGCAAGGCGAGCGCTTTCTGGCTGCCGGTGAGAAGAACGTCGATACCGAGTTCGTCCATTGGTGTCGGGACGGCGGAGAACGAGGAGACGGTGTCGACGATCAGCGCAAGGTCGGGATACTTTCGGACCACGGCGCAGATTTCTTCCAGCGGGTTCATCACGCCGGTTGAGGTTTCGCTGTGAATGAGCGTGACGGCGTCGAAAGCGCCGGTCGCGAGTTTTTCATCGAGTGCGGCGGGATCGATGTGCTGTCCCCATTCGACCTGGAGCGCGTCAGCTTGTTTGCCGCAACGCCGGCTGACGTCGAGCCATTTGTCGGAGAACGCGCCGCACATGCAGTTGAGGACGCGGCGGGAAACGAGATTGCGAATCGCGGCTTCCATTACGCCCCAGGCTGAGGACGTGGAGAGAAAGACAGGCTGTTTCGTGCCGAACAAAGTTTGGAGACGCGGGTGAATCGAGCGGTAGAGCTCGCGGAAAGCTTCGCTGCGATGTCCGATCATCGGCTTGGAGAAAGCGGCCCATGTTTTCGCGGAGACTTCGACGGGACCGGGGATGAAGAGCTTGTCGTGAGGCATCGAAGAAAACGTCCAACGCCCAACCCGCCTTCGCAAGGCTACAGCGTGGCAGGCGCCCAACGTCCAACGCCGAATGAGAAGAGAGACGTGGCCGAGCTATTTTTCTTTTTTGACGAAGCTGATGTCGCCGCTGCGCTCGAGACGGGCCAGTCGGATTGTGGAAACGTCGTCGGTTTTTCCGTCGAGGCGGAGGTCTTCTTCAAAGTCGTGTTTGGAAACGAGGGCCCGCTTGAGTCCCTGCCAGTCCATTTCGCCATTCCGCACCACCGTGATTGGCTTTCCTTTGATCAGTTGCCCGAACCAATGGGATTTGTAGGCGGCGAAGGCGAAGGTGCGATGGATGATCATGAGCACGATGGCGGCCGCAATCGTCGTGAAAAAAGGGGAGGTGCCGTTGATCGCGCGCGAAAGCATCGAACCCAGTAGCACGATGAAGATCGCGTCGAACGCGGTCTTTTCCGCGAGCGAGCGTCGGTCGCCGACGCGCACCAGGGCGAGGCCGGCGATGAAAATCAAAAATGCGCGAAGCGAAATATTAAAGAGAGTCAGCTCGGTCGCCTTGCCGTCGGGTCCGAGCAGGACGAGGAAAAAATTCTGGAGCGCATTCATGAAAACGTTTCGCCGGAAGGAAGCGGATCGCGCGTATGAATGTGGCGCGCGCCGCGATAAATCCGTCGCCCGGCGCAGATTCGTTTCTTTGTTGAACTAACGATTTAACCAAGGGGAAAAATGGCGAGAGGTAGCAAAAAGAAATACACATCGAAGCAAAAACGGAAAGCCGAGCATATCGAGGAAGGGTACGAGAAGCGCGGCGTTTCGAAGAGGGAGGCCGAGAGCCGGGCTTGGGCGACCGTGAACAAATCCGACAAGGGCGGCAAGAAGAGCGGGTCGGGCCGCGGAAAGAAGAGCAGCAAAGCTTCGTCGCGCAAAGGCGGGAGGAAGGGCGGCAAGAAATCCGGCGGCAAGAAAGAGCGCTGAGGGAGCGTCACGCTAGAAAATAATGGGGCGGCGAAACTGGGCCGCCCCGTTTGGTTATCAATGCCGGCGAGAAATCCAGATCTGCACGGTAGCGCGCCGGGATAAATCCGGACCTTCGAACCGGCTGCGATTGCCGGGCGCGAAAAGAAAAAGCGGCCCGGCTGCCGCTTGCGCGGGAAACTATCGCGTGGCATAAGAGCAAGCCTCGCCCGCCGCTCTCGGCCGCGAACGTTTCCATTGCGTATACACCCATGCCCACGTTGACCTCGACCGATACCGCGCCGGACCGCGAAGTTTTTTGGGACCGCTACAAAAAAGAAGTGATGGCGGTCCTCGTTCTCGCCCTCCTCGGCGTCGCCGCTTTTGGCGGGTATCAATTCTATTCCATCCGCCAGGAAAACGCCGCGGCGGTTTCGTTGTCGGCCGCGAAGAACGCTGGCGATTTTCAAAAAGTCATCTCGCAATATCCGACGACGGCCGCCGGCGCTTCCGCCTATTTGTTGCTGGCGGACGCGCAACGGAACGAAAAGAAATTCGCCGAAGCGAACACGACGCTTCAGACATTCATCGACAAATTTCCGAAGCACGAACTGGTCGGCACGGCCCGGCTCGCGATGGCGGGGAATCACGAAGCGTTGGGCAAGAAAGACGAAGCGTTGGCGGCTTATCAACGAGTGGTGGCCGACAATCCGAAGGGATTCGTCGCGCCGATCGCGTTGTATTCCGAGATTCACCTCCTCAAGGAGAAGAAGCAGATCGATGAGGCGCGTCGGGTTTGTGAAACTCTGATGACGCAATACCGCGACAGCCGTCTGGCCCCGGATGCGGCTTACCAACTGCGTTTGCTCAAGCCGGAAAATTCACCGACACCCGCGCCAAATATCACGATCGCGCCTCCGCCGCCTGCGGCTGCACCATCGGCGCCGCCACCCGCTCAATCAGTCGCGCCGGCTGCTCCGCCCGCTCCGAAAAAGCCGTAGGGAAGATTACCGCTTCGAGAACTGGAAGCGTTTCCGCGCGCCGGGCTGGCCCGACTTTTTGCGCTCTTTCATTCGCGGATCGCGCCGAAGAAGGCCTTCGGCTTTTAGAGTTCCGCGAAGATTTCCATCCACCAGCAAAAGCGCACGCGCAATCGCAAGACGGGCCGCGCCCGCCTGGCCAGTGGCGCCGCCGCCGGTCGTGTTGATGGAGAGATCGTAAGAGTTCGCCAGCTTCACCACCTGCAAAGGCTGAAGCACCGTGTTCTGAAGCGGGATCGTCGGAAAATAATCCTCAAAGCTTTTGCCGTTGATGTCGATCTTGCCGCTGCCGGGCGTCATCCGAATGCGCGCGACCGAAGTCTTGCGGCGGCCGGTGGCGATGAATTCCTGAGTCTCTGCCATACGAAAAATCCTAGAATGAAACAGCGTTCGGCTGTTGGGCGGCGTGGGGATGGAGATCGCCGCGATACACTTTTAATTTCCGATAAACGGCGCGGCCGAGTTTGTTGTGCGGAATCATCCCGCGGATCGCGCGCTCGACGAGCAATTCCGGATGACGCGCCCGCCGCGCTTTGGCGTTTTCAGTTTTGTGGCCGCCGACGAAACCCGAAAAGCTCATGAAAGTCTTCTGGTCTTCCTTCTTGCCGGTGAGCCGCACTTTTTCGGCGTTGATGACGACGACAAAATCGCCGGTATCGACATGCGGCGTGTAGATCGCCTTTTCTTTGCCGCGCAAAAGATTGGCGGCTTTCACGGCGACGCGGCCGAGGACCTGGTCCTTGGCATCAATGATCCACCACTTGCGTGGGACTTCGTTGGCTTTAGCGGAAAACGTCTTCATCGGGAGCGGGAGGGCACGGAAAGTATGGGCGGAGTGGAGGAGTGTCAACAGGATGTTAGGCGGCAAATTCGCGAAATGAACAGCGGCACCACCATCGCGGGAATGGCACCGGGCCTGCTTAGAATTACCATAAATGCGCGTTTCGCTTCCTCTGCTTGTCTCCCTCGTATCTTGCACTGTTTCTCCCGCGTTCGCCGCTGAGAAAAATGACGACTCCGCGTCCGGCCAGGCTGTGATTCGCGAGCTCAATCTGGCCCGGCAAAATCCCGCGCTCTACGCCACCTTCATCCAAGAATTGCGCACTCGGATGAACGGCAACCTTTTGGTTCTTCCCGGCCACTCTCGCGTTCGCACCAAGGAAGGAACGGCGGCGCTCGACGAAGCAATTCGCTTTCTGCAAAGCGCACGGCCACTCCCGCCACTCACCGCTTCGCGCGGAATGAGCCGGGCCGCGGCGGATCATTGCGCCGACCAGGCAGGCGGCGGGTTTGGTCACGAAGGACGCGATCGCAGTCATGCCGGGCAACGGATCGCGCGTTACGGAAACGTCGCCGGCAGCTGGGGCGAAAATGTTTCCTACGGCAAGTCGACGGCGCGCGATGTCGTGCTCGCGTTGATCATCGATGACGGCCTGCCGGCGCGGAAGCATCGCGCCAACATTTTTAATCCGAATTTCAATTTCGCCGGTGCCGCTTTCGGTCCACACGCGCAATTCGGCACCATGTGCAGCATGGATTTCGCCGGCATGTATGCGGAGCGCGGCGAACCCGCGGCCGATACGCTCGTCGCGCGAAATTTCTAACTGCTTCGCAGATCTCTTGCCCCGACTTTCTTCGTAGTCCGTACTCGCGTGGCTCGATGGTCGGACCACCCTTAAGCCAGGAACGTGAAGAATGCTCGATGGGCAGACGTTCGGCCGCCACAACTTCGGTTAGTAGGAGACTTGGAGATAGCACAGAATTCATACCCGGATAGGCGAGAGGTTCTCCCTTCTGCGATTCTGCGGAGATTCCTGCTATTCCGTTTCCGGTTGTCTGACACTCGAAGAATTGCAACAATGAGGCACTAGGACGAATTGTGAATCGTCAGATTGTGATCTCCAGCGAGCTTAAGTCTGTCGGCTACGATCATGATACGCGGATGCTTGAAATTGATTTTCACACGGGAGGTATTTACCAGTACGCCGACGTGCCCTTGAACCAATTTAGACAATTGATGGCTGCACAATCGAAGGGGCGCTATTTCAATCGGAATATCAGGACAAAATATCCTTGCAAGCGCGTCACGTGAAACGCCGTCGCTGCATAGGGAAACCCCCCGCTTCGTAGATGATCAGAATCACCGCGTCGACGAGGATATTGCTGGAATTCGGCCGTCTCGCACGGACTAGTAGCAACAATGCACCTGCAGAACCTTTCGGATCAAATTGAGGAGCAATTGATTCGACTGTTTGAGGAAACCCGCTCAGGCATCTCTGCACGCGAAGATTCTCGCGCGTTCGGCGCTATGATCGAGCGGCGGATCACTGAACGTTGGAGCGAGATTTGCCATGAATGCAAATTCGAGCCTCTCGAGCTTCCAGGCAGGCGTACCATTTTTGATTTCGCCTTTCGCGCAGATGGTCAAGTCGTCGGGATTGACGTTAAGACGAAGGATTTAGACTCGAAGAAATACTCCGATGGGGGAATTTGTGCGATTGGAAACTTGCTCAAGTTTTTGGCGAACGATCGCGGAATATTTCTAATCGCCGAATTTGGCCACAATCTCGCAGCCGAAGGCTCAAACAGTAGAGATTTAGAATACATCCGCGTTGCACCGTTCATTTTTCTCCCTGAAAACGCCTATCGAATTGAGAACTTAGGCACCGGACAAGTTCGACTCAATTATACCATCAACCAAGTGTGGGAGGAGATCGATTGGACGCGCGACATAAATGTTTTCTATGATTTTTTCACACGCCTCGCGATCACTCACTACGAGCGTGTTGGCCGCGACGCCCAAAAACGAATCGGCGCGATCAAGAGATTCCGAGAAGGAGGATATGAGCGTTTTACCTTCGCGTCCTAGCCCGATCGGAGTCATTTTTACACCTGAGAAATGGGCTCTTTGGCTCATTGACCAATATCAAGTTTTGAGGCGATGGCGGGAGGGCGCTACAGTATGCGACCCGACCGGCGGTAATGGAGCATTTTTGCTCGCTCTGGTAGATGCTGCAAAGAAATCGGGCTGGTTGATAACCTACAAGGACTTAAGACGACTTTTTATCATTGAGCGCGCTCAGCCGTTCTTACAGGCGTTCAGCCAGGAATTCGAACGGCGGTTCGGAATAACCTTCCCGGATGAAAATATATTTCATTCTGATGTCATTACTGACAATCCCGGCTGCAAGGTTGATTTCCTAATAGGCAATCCTCCGTGGGCAAATTTCAATGATTTACCCACTGAGTACAAAATGTCTTTGAAGTCGCACTTCCTCGAATCCGGTTTGATATTGGATCGTAAAAGACTTTTGTTGGGGAATTCTCGAGTCGACCTCGCTGCGTTGGTAATTTCGACTGTGATGCGGAAGAATCTCCGAGAACGAGGCGAAGCTGCATTTTTCGTCCCTTTGTCGCTCTTCACTGGCGACTCGGCTCATGCTGGATTTCGCCGCTACAAATCCAACGAATGTACTTTCCGACTCGAGTGTGTCTGGGATTTTCGCAGGCTCAACATTTTTCCCGACATAATCGCGAATTTCGGCGTTGCGCACTTTCGACGCGATGTCCGCCCGTCGTACCCTGTTCCCTATAAGATTCATTCCAAAAAAGGTTGGACGAATCGCCTTGCCGCCCCCGTGGGAGCTGAAACATCACCGCTATCCGTCTTCGAAACTGTTAAAGATTATGAAGCGCTCGGAGACTTTAAACCAATCGCCATCCGTGACGAGCAAGTACCAAGGCAGGGTGTAAATACATGCGGCGCCAATCACGTATTCCATTTTGGCAAAATCCCGAGCGACTTGCCGCGTCAGTTTATTTTCCCTCTCGCTACAAAGGAATGCTTCAGTCAGGCTCATCAGACCCCCAGAAAATTCGTCCTGCTTCCGTATGATCGGACGACCGGCCAACCTCTCTCTGAACTACAGCTTAAAGCGGAGGAAAATTTGTACGCTTATCTTCGATCCCACGAACACACATTGCGCCAGCGGAAAGGCACCATGCTGAGTGGATGGATTAAACGAGGCATTTGGTGGGCATGCCTCGGCGTAGGCCCTTACTGCTTTTCTCCGTACAAAATTATATGGGAGTCCTATG
>Ga0307470_10000080_pt1 | contig 66218 bp, 57 predicted proteins | sample atmos_gasesAM3C__FD_204565 | JGI IMG/M metagenome (GOLD analysis project Ga0307470, IMG submission 204565) | Hardwood forest soil microbial communities from Morgan-Monroe State Forest, Indiana, United States - atmos_gasesAM3C_05 | ecosystem: Environmental > Terrestrial > Soil > Temperate forest... | reverse complement strand
ATCAACGCCTGGAATCGCTACTGGGCCGCACAGGAGCTGGCGAGACTCGGCACCGACCACCGCAGCAACGCCGCCCACGCCTTCCACCAACTGGCCACCAACCCCACCATCGACCCTGACCAGCGCCGCTGGGCAGGACAGGAGCTAGGGAAGCTGGGCAGCGGTCATCGCGCCCAAGCCGCCGAAGCCTTACACCGTCTGGCCACCGATCCAATCCTTAATGCCTGGACGCGCCGCTGGGCCGCCATGGACCTAGCGGCACTCGGCGGTCAGCCACGTGCGTGGGCCGCCGAGGCCCTCCACGAGATGGCCATAGATCCCGCTACCGACGCTGACGACCGCCGCGAGGCCGCCCAGGAGCTGGCCAGGCTCGGGAGCGACTACCGCATCAGGGCTACCGAAGCTCTCGACCTGCTGGCTACTGACACCGCCACCGACCCCGACGAGAGGGCACTCTCTCTGGCCGCCGGTGCCAAACTCCAAGGCGCCCGACATGACCGCGCTCTCAACAGCCTCAACCTGTTGGCCGATGACGCCACCGCCGATGCAGAGTCTCGACAGGTGGCCGCGCTGGAACTCATCCAATGGGACGATAAGCAGTTGAGACACGCCGCCGACACCCTAGGCGCCATAGCCAACGATTTTGCAGTCGACGCTGCTGATCGCCGAGAAGCGGCGATAGAGCTAGCCAAGCTTAGCAGCACATATCGGCCCCGGGCCGCTGAGGTCCTTCGCCGCCTCGCCACTGATCGCGGAGTCGACTCCGGTGGCCGCCGCGCAGCAGCAAATGAGCTGGCCGAACTCGGGCCAGAATGCCGCACCTGGGCCGCCGACGCACTCCGAAACCTTGCCACGGACGACGCAGTCGCCCTGGACGACCGCATCAAGGCCGCCTCGGACCTAGCATCGACAGGTGGGCACGGCCTCGCTGAGGCCGTCGACTTGCTGCGGACACTAGCTGGTAGCGGCGACACAGCGGTCCGGGGTGCGGTCGCTGAAGCATTGATCCGGCTAGGTCCGCAAGCCCGCTTCACAGCCGTACACACCCTTCACTCGGTCGCCGCCGACCCAAGGACCGATATCTGGAACCGATGCAGGGCGGCCGGAAGTCTGACCAGATTGGGTCCACGAGCACGCGAACTGTCCATCGAGGCCCTGGCAAGACCTGCAGCGGAAGGTGACGAAGGCCTCTCCCGCGCGTTCACGGCGGCGATCCTTGCCACAGTACAGCTCCAGGATCAGCACCGCGCCGCCGAGTTGCTCACCAAGGTCGCTGCAGACGCTGCTAAAGACTACGTCAAACGAATGCATGCCGCTGAACTGCTTCTCAGGCTCGGTGCGCACCGCCTTGACTCCGTAACCTCCATAGTGCAGAACATCGCAAGCGATCAAGCCATATGTGTCTGGGAGCGACGCCAAGCAGCCGAATACTTGGCCCGTCTCGGTACGATCCAGCGGGCCCACGCTCTTGACCTGCTTGAAACTCTCACAACGACCCCGTCGGCTGATCCATGGGAACGCGTCGAGGCTGCCGCAGCAATGACAGAACTCGACACAGGCCGACGTCAGCGAGCCGCACATGTCTTTGAGCAGATGGTCGTCGATGCAGCGACCTGCGCCCGTCAACGTCGCTACGCCGCACAGATGTTCTCCCACCTCGGACCATCCAACTGTCAACTTGCGGCCGACGTGCTGCTAGATGCATTCGCCGTCGCTAACATTCCGGAACGTCGACAACTGGCCGAGGCTCTCGCAGGACTCGGTGGTAGGTACCGGACCGCCGGAATCGAGCTTCTAAACAACCTCGCCACCGATCCACGCACCGATCCGCTCCAACGAGGCCTAACATTCCATGCACTCGCCGAATTCCGCAGACGCTACCGCTCATACGCCATCGATGAACTCAGCCGCCACGCAACTGATACGACCGCTGAGGCGTCCGAACGTCGCCGAGCTGCCGAAGCTCTCACCGCCTACGGTAGCAAACACCGCGGCGCTGCTATGGAAGTGTGTCACCAACTCGCCGTTCAATCCGACCTTCTACCATTCGAGCGAGCCATGGTCAACAACGTCCTCGAGTCACTACACTGTTCATGCCACGCCACCGATGAAAAGATGCTAAAGGAACTTGCCACTGACCCCGCCCTGACCACAGACCAGCGTTGCCAAGCCGCTGAGGTACTCGCCGGCCGAAAGCCACGGTACCGAGACATCGCCATCCATATTCTCCGCTCGTACGCGATCGACACCACCATCGAGGCCTCCGCTCGACTTCACGCAATAGAAACCATCGCCCGGATCACCGAATCAGCGGGCCGCATTAGCCATCCACAGCTCCAACGAGTGCCCTGAATAGGTGTCCTTAGGCGGACCGACGCAAATACGCTGAACAACGGTACAATCGCAAGCCGAACCGTTATAATCGGCTCACCTGAGCATTGACAGACATCCGACCATGGCGCCTGTCCGGCATGGCGGCAGACCGTTGCACCCTCATGCAACGAGGGGCGCTTTCAAATTATTTTCTGGTTCTTCCGATGCAGCGGTCAACTACGTGGCGACGGGATCACCGACTCAGCGCTGCGCGGTAGTGGGCGAGCTCGGTGTGGGCTGCGTGGTTGATGTTTTCTGGGTGGCTCAGCCCGTGGCCTTCGTGCGGGTAGACGACGAGAGACACCTGATCTCCGAGCGCCGTGGCGAGTGCGTGGGCCTGGCTGGGTGGTGTGATGGTGTCCTGCTCGCCGTGCAGGGCGAGGATGGGGCAGTGGGCTTTGACGCCGGGGCGTAGCACGGACCGTTCCTGCCACACCTCGGCCGGACCGAGCAGCAGGTCGGCGTGATGAGCTTGGAACTTCGGCGCCGTGGCACGCCAGGTGCCGGGGTCGACGATGGCGGAGCGGATGGTGGCGGCCCGGAAAGCCTCGGTCGTCGTGGCGGCTCGTAGCGCGGTGTAGCCGCCAGCGCTCGCGCCGCTGATGACCGCCCGGGTCGGGTCCACGATCCCGAGCCGGCCGACCGCGGTGACGGCATCCACGCAGTCGGAGACGTCCAGCAGGCCCCACCGGCTGCGGAGCGCGTTGCGGTAGGCACGGCCGTAGCCGGTGCTGCCCCGGTAGTCCACGTCGAGCACCGCGAACCCTTGGCTGACGAAGAACGCCACCCACGGGTCAAGCCGCAGTGGCGTGTTCGCGGTCGGTCCGGGGTGTGCCCGGACTACCACGGGCGGGGGAGCCGACCCAGGGACGGCGTCCGGTTGGGGATGGTACAGCGTGGCGGGTACCCGGCTGCCGTCCCGCGCCGGGATGTCGATCACCTCAGGTTCGGGCGCCGGCCGCCCGGTGGCGGTCCCGGTCGGCGTGGTCAGCTCCCGCAGCCCGCCGCGGTCGAGGTCGACCACCGCGACGATGGGGGACCGCGCGGGAGTGGATCCGATGAGGGCGGCCCGGCCGCCGGCAGCGGTCAGGTATGGCTTGATCGAGGTGTACGGCAGCTCCACCGGCCGTAGCCCTCCCCCGGCCGCCTCCCGCAGGTACAGCCGGGTGGCCCCGCCCTGCTGCGCGAGCAGCGCGATCCGCCCGTCGGACAGGAACGCGTAGGTGGAGTACCCGAGCTCCCACTGCGCCGTACCTAGCTCCGCTGACTCGACGTGGACGAGCGGTACGGCGTCGCGCCCGCCTGGTGGGCAGGCGTACAGGTCCCACCAGCCGGAACGGTCCGACACGTAGTGCAGCACACCACCGGGGCTCCATTCCGGCTGGAACACCGACTCCTCGGGGCCACCAGCGACGGGCCGTGGCTCGCCGGGCGTGCCGTCCGCCCCGATCTGGGCCACCCATAGCCAGGTGCCGTCCCACGGCATCAGCGGGTGGCGCCAGGTCGTCCACGCCAAAACCCGCCCGTCCGGGCTGGGCCGCGGGAAGGAGCAGAAGTCCCAGCCGCCCGCCACCGGCCACGGCGCCGCCGAGCCGTCCGCCGGAACCATCACCAGCTCGTTGGTCACGGCGCCGCCACCATGACGTTCCCGGACGGCGACCAGCAGCCCGTCTCCCACCAGCCGAAGGTCGGCGTAGCGGTGTTCCCCGCGCGGCGGGGCAACGGTGACCGGGTGCAGCCCGGACCGGGTGGACCGCCAGATCTGCTGGTCCTCGGCCCGGACGAACCACACCCCATCACTGTGGGCCAGGTAGGCGCCGCCGCCGTACTCGTGTACGCGGGACGCCACGCTCACGCCCGGCGGCAACGCCTCTGTAGCGCCCGCGCCGCTGTCGCCCCCTCGGACCAGCACGTCACCGGTCGGCCGCCCCTCGACCCAGTACAGGTGCTCCCCGAGGAGCTGCACCGCGTCACGCGACAGCGCCGTACCCGCGACAGACGCCCCACCGGCCGGTGACGGGACCGCTGGCCCGGCAGCGGCCGGCCCGCTCACGCCGGAACCGTCTCCAACGCCCGAGCCCGCTCGTCCACCGCCGCGGCCGCGCCGAGGTGACCGCCCGTGCGAAAGGTGTCACGCAGCTCCCGTACCCGACGCAGCCCCGCCACCGAGCCACGGGTGGCGAAGGTGGTCAGGGAGTCGATCGCCAGCCGCTGCGCCTCCTCCACCTCCCCGCCGGCCAGCCGTGCCGCCGCGAGCCCGACCTGGATCTCCGCGCCCCGGCGCTCACAGGACGCGGGCAGCAGCCGCAGCGCGTCGCTGAACGCCTCAACCGCGCCCTGCGACCGGCCTAGGGCAAGCAAACAGGTGCCCGCGTGGACGGCAAGGCTGCCCTCGTCGAACTCATACATCCAGGCGTCCGTCCGGTCGGCCCGGCCGGCAAGCAGCGAACGCGCGTCGTCCAGCGCCGCCACCGCCTCGTGACGGCGGTCGACCCGGGCGAGCGCGTCCGCGGCCAGGACCGCCAGCCAGGACCGGGTCGGATCCGACACCGACCGCGCGGCCGTCTGCCGTGCCTGGTCCAGGAACCCGAGCGCAGTCTCCGACTGGCCATACGCCCGCGCGACAAGACCCCGATACCCCAGGATGTAGGAACGAAGACCGGTGTCACCCGACTCGTCCGCGGCAAGAGCAGCCTGCCGGTAGCAGTGGTCCATCGTGTACAGGTCGCCCAGGTCGTACCACAGCCAGGCCGCGAAGCCCGCCGCCTCAGCAGCCGCCGACGCGACCCGATGCCGTAACAGGTCCGGCTGCGGGCTGTCCAACAGCGACACGAGCAGCCCCACCTGAGCCTGAACGTGCACCATCATCTCCGCCGAGGACAGCTCGTGGTACAGCCGGCGCTGCCGATCGGTGATCAGCTCCAGGTCGTCAACGACCTGAGCGTTCAGCCGCGACGGACGGCGGGTCGCGTCGGCCAGCCGCTCCCAGTCAAGGTCACCCTGCCCGCACACCAGCCGGGCCTTCGCCCCCACCGGATCGGCCCGCCGGGCCGGGCGCCTCGCCGCCTCATGCTGATGCCGGACCCGGGCCTGCTCCCGGATCACCGCCGACAGCATCGCGACCAGCCGACCATTCGCCAGCACCGCAGCGTCACACGCCAGCACGACCGTCTCCGACGGCACCGCCGTACCGCGCTCCACAGCGCCCAGATGCTGCCAGGAGTACCCGACCAGCCGGCCGAGCTGCGCCAGCGTCAACCCCCGGTCGACCCGCAGCCGCCGTAGCTCAGCGCCGAGCGCCGCAACCGCCGAACCCGTCGGATCGGTGAGCTTCGGCGGGCGCCCAGGCCGCTTCCCACCAGATGAGCGCTCCGCACCACTCGGCTCCGCCACCACGCCCCACCTCCTCACCGGCCAGGACCAATTTGCTCATCGTTGTGCGCAAATCCGTCCTCGTCATTTTCTTAGACGCGGCCGGTCCACGCCAGCCGCCGGCAGCGACAGGCCGGGCCGGCATGTTGGCGAACCATTTCGAGGGGGTGCCTGGCATGACCACCGCCGAAGACCATGCTGGGCGTCTCCGGCTTCGAGAGCTGCGGCTGGCGGCGGGCTGGACTCAGCAGCAGTTGGCGGACAAGCTTGTGTATCTGGCGTGGACTCGGGGGGACAGGCACGCCGGGGTGAACGCGGACATGGTGGCGAAGTGGGAGCGAGGGGTGAAAGGGATCAGCCCACGCTACCGGATCTTGCTATGTCACCTGTTCGGGGTGACCCCCGAGCAGCTCGGTCTGGCCCCGTCCGCCCGCCTGGCGCACCAGCCGCAGCCGGCGTGTGATCGGGAGTCGTTGCTGTCGATGGTGGACGACGCCGCTGCCTTGCTGGGTCAGCTCGGCCCGGCGGGCACGGTCGTGGCTTCGGGGATGCTGTCGGCATGGCACAAGGCCGCGGTCGGCCGCCGTACCATGCTCGGCATGCTGGACCCGGCCGCGACCGACCCTGCCGGGCACGCACGGATGATGACAGCCACCGTCGCGGACTTCGAGCAGCTCGCCGGGCGGTACGACGAGCTGTACGAGACCGCCGACCCGGCTGCGCTGTCCCATATCGTGACCGCGCATGTCCACGCCGCCGGCCAAGCGTTGTGCCGTGAGAACACTGCGGCTGACCGGCGCGGGCTGTTGCGCAACCTGGCCCGGGTCGCGACCCTTGCCGGCCGGCTGGCCGCCGATGATCTCGGCGATCCGATGTCCGCCCGCGGCTACTACGCCGAGGCGGTCGACTGCGCCCGGGAGGCCGGTGACGACGAGGCCGCCGGGACCGCGTTCGGCCATGCCGCGCAGCTCGCGCGTGCCGGCGGGCAGCCCGCTGCCGCGTTGGCTCACCTGGCCGCCGCCAGCGTCCACGCCGAGCGGGCACCCGGGCTGCGGCCGTGGCTGGCCGGGATCGAGGCCGCCGTACACGCTGACCGAGGCGAGGGTTCCGCCGCCCGTGCCGCCCTCGCCCGTGCCGACGTTCCCGCGCCCGCAGGCCATCGGACCGCGCCAGGCCAGCCGGACCACCGGCGTGCTCATCAGGTCGCCGTCCTCGGCCACGCCTACCTTCACGCTGGTGACCAGGCCCGCTCCCGCAAGCACCTGACCGCAGCGCTCGACCACCTGCCGGCCACCGCGCGCCGAGCCCGGGTGCTGCTGCTGCTGGACCTGGCGACCCTCGAGCTGCGCTCCGGGGACCTGCCGGCCGCGTGCCGGCACGCCACCACCGCGGCCGGCCTGCTCGACCGTGTCCCTTATGCGACCGGAACCATCCGGCTGCGCGCCTTCCGGGAGGCCACCACCGGCCAGGCCGGGCCGAAGATCCTGCGCGTCATCGACGAACACCTCGCCCACGCCGCAGCGTAGACAGGCACCCGGCACCAACCACCCCGCTGACGGCGGTACGGCTCAGCCGGGGCTGTCCAGCGGGTCCGGCATCCTCCCGGTTGGGGCGCTGACACGACACCCGGTCCAGCCCCTGGCGATGAGGTCGGTACCACCGCCCTGCCTAACGCAATCCAGGGAGTCTGCAATCATATGTGCGTGTTCCTACGGCGTGTGGTGCTGGTGGCGGCTGGTCTGGTGGTTGCGGGGCTCGGCGTGACGTTTGTTGTGGTCGGGCTGGACCGCGCGGGCAAGGTAGCCGCTCTGGTGGGTGCCGTGGTGGGCGTGGTGGGGCTCGGGGTGACGGCATGGGCTGCTCTTGGCGGTCCTGGGTCTACGGGGTTGGGCGGGGCGATGGTGCGGGTACGGCGGACCGGCTCCATACGCCAGCGCGCTATGGGCGGGACGAACGTGGCCAACGCCGGTGTGGTCCTTCGCGGCGGCCGCGCGTCGGGGACGGTGGATGTGGCTCGCACCGGTGACATCGACCAGGACGGGGGCGGCGAGGCGAACACTGGGGTGCGGCAGCAGTGACACGCTCGGCAGGTTGGCGCGTGGCTCCTCGAGCCTTGCGACGCCGGTCGGCCGCGGGGGTGTGAGATGGCGCGGACTGGCGCGGCGGAGCAGCACGCGGAGGACGGCGGGATCAACGTCGCGGTCACCGGACAGGTTGATGGTGGTGTGTTCACAGGGGTGTCGCGGCGGCCGCGTGAGCTGTCGGAGGAGGTACGTCGAGCATACCAGGAGCGGCTGGTCGCGCGGTACAAGCGGCTTGACCTGGAGATCTTGACGCCGAAGGAGCAGGACGAGCACCGGCAGGTGCTGCTGCGTTCGGTGTTCGTGCCTCAGCACGCCCGGGCGGAGCATCCACCGGTGGAGCTGCCAAAGGAGCTGTGGCGGCGCCTGGTGGAGGCCGGCGAGCTTGACGGTACGGACCTGCCTGGGGTGGTCGACCTGGAGCGGGTGGCCGCGGCCCGGCAGGCCTACCAGCAGCAGCCGGCCCGGCCGGTGCTGGAGGTGCTCGCCGAGCCGGGCCGGCGGCTGGTGGTCGTGCTCGGTGACCCGGGCGCGGGCAAGTCGACCCTGGCCCGGTATGTGGCGCTGGAGCTGGCGACCGACCAGCCGCAGGGACCGCTGACGGCGCTGTCCGGGTGGCTGCCGCTGCTGGTGGAGCTGCGCACCTACGCCGACCCACGCTGGCGTGAGCGCACGTTCCTTGACCTCATCGACCACCTGCACGACACCGAGGGGGTAGGGCTACCTAAAGAAGCCTTGCAGACCTACCTGCATAGCGGCGGCCAAGCCGTGGTGATCTTTGACGGGTTGGATGAGGTGTTCGACCCGGCGGTGCGGGAGACGGTCAGCCGGCAGATCGTCGGGTTCGCCGCCCGATACCCGACGGCGCGGGTGCTGGTGACCTCACGGATCATCGGCTACCGGCGGGCGGTGCTGGCCGGGGCCGGGTTCGACCACTTCACCGTGCAGGACCTCGACCGGGGCCAGGTCGAAGGTTTCGTCAGCCGCTGGTACGAGCTGGCCTGCCCGGACGACCCCAGCGAGGCCGCCCAGCGGGAGCAGCGGCTGCTGGCCGCCGTGGACGGGTCGCCGTCTCTTCGGGAGCTGGCCGGCAACCCGCTGCTGCTGACCATCCTGGCCATCATCGGGCGCCGCCAGGAGCTGCCGCGTGACCGGCGCAGCGTCTACGCGCACGCCGCCGCGGTGCTGGTCGAGCACTGGGAGGTCGAACGGCATCTTCGCAACGCGCGGATCGATCTGGGCTACATCGGACCGGAGGACAAGCACGAGCTGCTGCAGCATGTGGCGCGCCGCATGCAAGACGGCCCCGACGGTCTGGCCGGTAACCACATCAGCGGCGCTGACCTGCTCGCCGAGTTCAGCGGGTACCTGCAACAGCGGTACCAGCTACTGCGGGAACGGGCCATACCGGCGGCGCGCGCGATCCTTGCGCAGTTCCGTGAGCGGAACTTCATCCTCAGCCACTTCGGGGCCGAGGTGTATGGGTTTGTTCACCGGGCGTTCCTGGAGTACTTCAGCGCTGCGGACATCGTCTCCCGGTTCGAGCAGGAACGCTCACTAGACGAGCAGCAGCTCACCCGGGAGGTGTTCGGGCGGCACTGGGCCGACCCAGCCTGGCAGGAGGTCCTCCTGCTGGTCGCCGGCATGATCAACGAACGGTTCACCGGCCGGATCCTCGACCACCTGCTGAGAGCGAACCCGCTGTGGTTCCTGCGTCCCGACCAGCCACCCCGACACGTGCTGCTCGCGGTCCGCTGCATAGGCGAGGTACGTAAGCTCGGCCTGCTCACCGGGCAAGGTCATGCCACCATCGCCGCGGTCACAGCACTGCTTGACCTGACCACGTTTGCACCCTTCACGTGGGACCACAGACTCCAGGAGTCGGTGGTCGCCTCGCTACGGCAGGTGGCCCTCCCCGTCTTCGAGGCCCTCGGACCAGCCTGGCCAGGCCGTGAACACTATCTGGACTGGTACAGGCTGCACGGCCAGGACGAAGAGTTCTCCGAGCTTGGGACCGACAGGCCAGGCCTGACAGCTCATATCCTCGCGGCGCTGTTTCCCGACACCCCCAAGGTCAAGAGCCTGCTCCAGACCCAAGCCATCCTCGGCGCCAACGGGGCCGTGCGGGAGGCCGCGGTGCAGGCGGTGGCCGCCGGGTGGGCGCAGGATCCCCAGACCCTGGGCTGGCTACGCCAGCGCGGCACCGACGACCCCGCCGGGACCGTGCGGGAGGCCGCGGTGGAGGCGGTGGCCGCCGGGTGGGCGCAGGATCCCCAGACCCTGGGCTGGCTACGGCAGCGCGGCACCGACGACCCCGACGGGTACGTGCGGCAGGCCGCGGTGGAGGCGGTGGCCGCCGGGTGGGCGCAGGATCCCCAGACCCTGGGCTGGCTGCGGCAGCGCGGCACCGACGACGAGCACGCGGGCGTGCGGCAGGCCGCGGTGGAGGCGGTGGCCGCCGGGTGGGCGCAGGACCCCCAGACCCTGGGCTGGCTACGCCAGCGCGGCACCGACGACGAGCACTGGGCCGTGCGGCAGGCCGCGGCGCGGGCGGTGGCCGCCGGGTGGGCGCAGGACCCCCAGACCCTGGGCTGGCTGCGGCAGCGCGGCACCGACGACCCCGCCGGAGCCGTGCGGCAGGCCGCGGTGGAGGCGGTGGCCGCCGGGTGGGCGCAGGACCCCCAGACCCTGGGCTGGCTGCGCCAGCGCGACACCGACGACCCCGACCGGGACGTGCGGCGGGCCGCGGCCCGGCTGGTGTCCGAGTGGTGAGATGTGTAGCAGGCGGCTCAGCGTTCGTGACGTATGGCGCGCATGCGCCTGCCGCGCATTTGATCATCTACCGTGGAGTTCCTGGCAATGGCTCCGTCATTGAAGTCCAGCACCCGGTGGCGAGAATGCCGTCAGGAGCAGATTGGGTACGGGACCGATGCCAGGCGCCAGGCTCACCGGCACCGGTCCCGCCGCACATCACAGCGGCCTGCACTCCACGCCGGCCGCGTCCAGCACGCCGAGAACCTTCTCAGTGGCGTCAGGCCAAGGCCACCTCCGATCTCGGCCGGCAGCTCACCGCTGCGCCAGCGCCTCGCCCGACCTGGTCCACGATCTTCTGCCCAACCAGAGATCGGACCGATCCGCTTCGGGAGTTCGCTGACCATTCAGTCGAGCGTTCCAATCATGCGGGTGACCACCACGACGCCGGGACGACACAGACTCCGAGCTGTTGCCCACCGGCAACTGACACGCGTGGCATTCTCACCGCCTTGGCCAACTACTCGCCCGCGGGCTCGCCCGGTGGGTCTGTGGCGTGTTCGGCTGCGTCGTGGAGGAGGGCGAGCAGGAGCAGCGCGGTGGTGTGTGCCTGGGTGGCGGCACCGGCCGGCAGCCGGGTGGCCGCGTCGAGGCGGGCATGCGCGGCCAGCGGACCGAGGTCGTAGTCGGGCAGGTCGGGCCACACGGTCTCCGCCAGCTCGCGGGTGCAGATCGCTTCATCCGGCGGGGGGTAGGCGGGCAGGTGCCAGCGGAGCACCGCCATCTGGTCCGACTCGTGCATGACCAGGGTCCGGTCGGACAGCTCGGCGGTGACCTCGTCGGCGACGGCGTCCCAGGTACGCGCCGGACTGAGGAACGGCCGGGCGGACCGGGGAGTGCTCGCCGCAGCGGCGCGGGACGGGCGAGCCCGCCACAGCGCCGGGGGCCGGGTGATCACCAACCCGTCCAACACCAGCACCGCGACCTGGACGATCTCCGGGATGTCCTCCCAGAACTCGCCAGCGGTGTCCAGCCCTACGACGGCGTAGCGGGCGCCACCCGTGACTGGACGGTCGGGCGCCGCCGCCACGGCGGCGTGGTCGTGCGCGGTGTCCTGGCCGCAGTAGGACAGTCCGGCGTAGCCACGGGGAACGCCGAGTCCGACGGCGATCCGTTCGATCAGGTCGTAAGCCATGACTTTCCGGCCATGGATGATCGAAGACACCTCCGGCTGTGACTGACCGGTCAACGCCGCGATCCGCTGCTGAGCGTACCCGTAGCGCTGCAAGGTCCGGTACACCCGCGTGATATCCCGCCGCGCCCAAGCAAGGCGCATCTCCGGCTCTTCCCACATCCCTGGGTCCGGCCGCACCAACAACGGACCCTGACACAACGAGTTCACCTGACATTCCCCTTTCTACGCGAACAGCACCAGACATTCGAAAGACGACGCGCGTCAGGCCCGCACGAAGATACCCGCTGCGCTGCCACCTTCTCGTAGCCCGACGGTCGGCCCGCCCCGCTTTCCTTACCGAAAATGGGCCGCAATCACGAAGAACATCACACCACGCGCTCTACGCCGCTGATACGTCCCCGAACTAGTCCGTTTCTCAACACCCCACTAGTCCCACACCGCGCGGTGAGGATTTTCCTTACTCCAGTCAAGTACGGCGGCCTTCGGCCGCCGCGCGCTCGCTCGCCGGGCCGGTCCGGTCCTCGCTGCGCTGCGGGCGGCCGGCCCGGCGGCGGCGCGCATGACGAAGGCCCCGGCAGTCCGGAGGGAGGCTCTCCTGCTGGTCGGCCGGGGTTGAGCTGCGGTGGCGGTGGCTACTGGGCGAGGGCGAGGCGTAGGCCGTGATGCTCGGCGAAGTCGGCGTAGTCCTTGACGTTGCGGGTGGCCAGCGGTGTGCCTTCGGCCAGGCAGCAGGCGGCGATCCACATGTCGTTGGCGGGGCGGGGGCGGCCTCGTTGTTGGGCCGCTGCGGCGAGGTTGCCCCAGGTGTAGGCCACCTCCACCGAGTACGGCAGCACCACGACCCGGCCGAGCCAGTCGGCCAGGGCGGTCCATTTCCGCAGGCCCCAGCCCTGGACTTCGGCCCACTTGACCAGCTCGCCGACGGTCACGAAGGACACGCACCACAGCCGCCCGGCCAGGCTGGCGGCGAGCGCGTCACCGCGGCCCTTGATGATCAATGAGGCGACGTCGGTGTCGAGGACGACCGGCGGTCCTGGCTCAGCCAAGGTCGGCCTGGCGGGAGGCGCGGACGTCGGCGAGGAAGGCGTCGAGTTCCTCGTCGGAGTCCCACAGGTCGGCCCGCATGTCCTCCACCGAGACCACCGGGGACACGCCCTGCTGGCGGGCCAGTTCCTCCACCGAGACCGTGCGGGCACCCGGCAGCAGCTTGGAGAAGTCCTTACCGCTCATCGCCACCACCTCCGGTCCGTCCCTCATTCTCGCATCCCGCTGCCGTCCTGATCGAGAGTAGCGCCGCCTGCCAAGACCGGGCCGCGGGTTGTCACCGGATCAAGATCCGCGAGGCGCGCCGTAGATGGCGGAACGCCCCGCGGGATCTTGACCGGTGACTGTCAAGACGGCGGCCGGTCGCTACGCGGCGCCATTGCCGGGCGAGTCCTCCGGCGAGTCGGGCGGGGTGATCAGTGCGAGGTAGGCGTGCTCGGCGGCCACATCGTCGATGCAGGCTGCCTCCAGAAGGGCGTGAGCGAGCTGCTGGCCGCCGTGCGCCTCGGACAGCCACCACGATGCGGCGTCCACAAGCGCCAGCCGCTGGATCGTGTTCAGACGGGACTCCCGCTCGGCCAGCACCGCGACCGCGGCCAGCCGGGCGCGGTTCGGGACCGAGCGGCCCGGCGGCAGGAACCGCACCACCGGCGCCGGCTCGTCGGACTCATCACCAGCCACGGACGAGGCCAGCTCCAGGACGCGGGACAGGTCCAGCTCGTCAGGGCTCAGGCGGGGCGGGCGGTTGAACACCCGCGAGATCGCGGACCACTCCTCCAGCACCCAGGACAGGGCGCGGGCACGCCAGGGAGTCAGCCGGAGGACGACGGACGCCGACTCCTCGCCGTCCAGGACCAGCGTGCCGCCATCCAGCTCCACCACCTCCCCATGATCCAGGGCCACCCGGACACGGCCGGCATCGAACTGCGTAGGGTCGTTCATCGGGTCTCCACCCTCTTGGCAGGGTCGGGGATCAAGGCCGAGGACGGGTGCTCGTAACACCTGTCCTCGGCCGCCTCATCACAAGCGACTCGGCCGCACGATCACACCGCGGCCAAGCAGAGCGCGGCAGGTCTGGCGTCTAGTCTGGTCCAGGCGGCCGGGCCGTCCCTGGGTAGTCCGGGCCTCGCAGCGCGAGTCAGCAGAAAGTCAGCAACCCGCCGACACGAGGCAGCACGACGGCCGCCGGATGACGCCAAATCGAGCACGGGACGGTACCGTTTGACATCCGATGGCAGGCACTTGCCGGGTTCGGGACGAAGAGGCCGTGGGTTCAAATCCCGCCACCCCGACCCTTGAATCACTAGATCAGGAGCCCTCATCGTCGGGCGCCTGATCTGTCTCCGGGGTCGGTTGAGCGTCTGGAGGGCGGTGTCAAGTGGTGGGGTGCGCCACCAGCCTGGACCAGGAACTTGTTGAGCACCTCGGTTGTTTCAGCCAGCCGAGTGTCTGACGTCGACGGTTGTTGAGCTCATCAGCCACAGCGTCGAGCTCGGCTTGGTTGTAGCCCGCCACCAGCCCACTGCTTCGGCGTCGGCGAGTACGGCGACCTGCTCGTCGGACAGGCGGGCGGCGTTCATCCGTCGCGGGATGCCGCCGTCCGCGGTCAGCCAGCCGTGGCCGAGGATTACCTCGGAGGAGGCGTCGGTGGAGCAGCGGAACGCCCACCGGTATCCGAACAGGTCACGCAGCGAGGTGGGCACGATGTCCGCCGACGGCCGCTGCGTCGCTGCGACCACCAAGTGCCGGGACTCGGGTGTGATCTTGCGGCGACCCGAGCCGAGCAGCTCGTCGTACCGTTCGTCCATTGGACTGAAGCTGCCGGATCTATCGGCGCCCGGCCGCTCGCTGCGGCTAATCCGGCTGGACGGTGGATACGTTGCGGGCGGCCGGGGCCAGGGTTAGGGGACAGGCGCGGCGCCTCCTGCCGCGGTATCAGACCGGCCAAGACAGCGATGCCAGGCTGTTGCACACCACAGTCCGATGTGTCTCGTAGATCCAGTATGAGCAGTGCACGACTCGGCCACCATCAGCCGACTGCGGCACTACCGTCTCCCATAGGTTGGGGATGCCGGTCGCGCGATGTGCACCCTGATACGGAGTCTCGTCCCGTGTCATCACCCACTCGGTGACGCGGTAGCTCAGGTCAGCGTTCGGCTCCTCCTGCTCAATCCACGCGGCAAGGCGCTCCCCGAAGCGTTCCAGCTTCCAGTGTTCAGGTTCGATCACCGATGCAGCCTCGCCAGCAGCTCTTCGCGGGTGTCCGGCCGCCCTGACCCGACCGGTTGGTGGGTGGCATCCCGTAGCAGCTCAGAGACCACATGCGGCGGCAGCCGGATCTCAGTCGGGTCGTCGGGGTCGGTGTCCTCGAACCGGAAGTAGTCGGCGAGCCACTCTGCCTCGATCCGCACCCTACGGCCGGGTTGTCGCTGTTTATTTGCCCGCAACCACGGCATCTCGGCGTGGGTCAGATGCTTTAGGTCGTTGCCGGTCAACGCTCCGTACCGTGACATGACGTAGCCGATGGTGTTCAGCGCACCTTCGTCCAGAGGTTTGGCTGGCGGTGGCGTTTCTCCGTCCTTCTCGGCGCGCCACAGCTCCCCCACGACCGGACCCATGTCCCAGGCGGTAATGGTCTCAGCGAACAGCGGTTCACTCAGGTCGGCGAGGTGGTGGCCCTGGCAGTAGTAGAGGAGCTTGTGCAGCTTGACTGTAGGGAGGCCGGGCATGCGGCGGCGCAGCTCGGCGGCGACATCATGCGCGGACAGCACCATGCGGTCAGGGTACGACGCAGGCATGGGTCGCGCGGGGAGGCTCCGGAAGCTGGCGTGTCCGGTCCAGCCCCAGCGAAGCGCGGTCTCAAGCGGTCAGCGCATCAGTCCACATCCGGTTCTCGGTGACAGGCAAGCGCCGGGAGAACCTCAAGCTCATGATCAAAGACTACACGAAGCCGAAGCCGTCCTGACCCTGCGCGCCATCATCACCAACGGCGACCTCGACGACTGCTGGACCTTCCACCTGCAACAAGAACACCACCGCGTCAGCACGGGCCGGTCCCTAGCAATCGAATATGACAGCCACGCCGGGACGCCCAGCCCAGCCACAGCCGCCATAAGTGCCTCGCCCTCGTCAACATCCGGCACTGTTTCGGGTGCGAGAGCATCGGAACCATCCCCGACAATGGCTTCCAATCGAGGCCTATGTCAGGCTGTCAGTTCCGCTACACGTACAGTAGGACCGTCTCCTTAGTGTTTAGGACGCGGTGAAAACGGGGGCCATGTGCGCGTACTCGGCCACGTTGGGCGGTAGGTCGACGATGATGTCGGTCACGCCGATGTTGGCGCAGGAACGCAGCCATGCGCGCACCTGCTCCGCCGAGCCGACCAGCTTAGGGGCGTCGATGCCCCGGGTCGGCGCACCGTACCAGAGCCGTTCGTCGTGCACCTCCTGCTGCTCGCCGAACGCGTAGCTCGCGGTGTGCTCGCTGGAGACCACCTGCGACATGAACAGCCGCCCGGCGACCCTCTGGCGGCGGTCGGGCGGGTACAGCTCCGCGGCGGCCGCCCAGGCCTGCTCCTCGGTCTCCCGTACCACCAGGCCGACCAGCATCGAGGTCCGCTCGACCCCCTGCTCGGCCCGGACCCTGGCGACGTCCTCGGCCAGCTTGTCCCGCGGCCGGGCCATCATCAGCACGATGTCCACGGGGACCACGCCGGGCGTGGACGAGGACGGCGTGACCGCCAGCGGGCGCCCCTCGTCCGGGTCGATCCGCCGATCGATCTCGGCGCGCAGGTCGACGGCGTACTGGCCGAGCCTGCGCCGGGCAGCCACCTTGTCCTCGACGTCACCGGCCGCGCGGGACAGCCGGGTGGCCCCGGCGACGATGTTCACGTGGGTGGGCCGGCCGAACCGGTAGCCGAGGTCGACAACCCGGCGGGCCACCGACTCCGCGCTCTCCTGGTGCGGGCGGACGGCCACGATCGGCTGGAGCGCGGTGGAGTAGGCCAGCACGTCGAACGCGGCCAGCCACGGGTCCATTGCGACCGGGAAGTCGTAGACGAACGCGCCGACGATGCCGATCGCCTCGGCGGCAGCCAGGTAGGCGGTCAACCTGTCGAGATAGGTCCGCATCGGCAGCTTGCCGCCGAGCCCGAAGCTCTCGGTGTGCGGGGGGACGATCAGGCTCACGGTGTTCCAGTCGGTCACCGGCAGCAGCTTACCGATCAGCACCTGCCCGGATAAGCTATGCACGAAGGGCAACTCCACGTTTGGGGGGCGTGCATGCACGTCGGACAACGGTTCACCATGATCGGCTTTCCGGCGCGAGTACTCACCATCGGATCGGTCGACCTGACCGCCAGCGAGCAGCTACCGCACGAGGTGGAGCTCGACGCGTTCGCCCTTGGCGACACCTGCGTCACCGCGGCCGACTTCCATGCCTTCCTCCGCGACGCACCGGCCGACGTCGACCATGCGATGATCGACTGCATCGACCCGTGCTTCGTCGTGCACCGCGCCGACGGCTTCCAGCTGCGACCGGGCTGCGGCGACTACCCGATGATCCAGATCAGCTTCTGGGCCGCGGCCGCGTACTGCAACTGGCTGTCCCGGAACGAGGGGCTGCGCGCGGTCTACGACATCGGCGCGCGCAGCGCCGACCTCGACCTGGACGGCTACCGGCTGCCCACCGAAGCCGAATGGGAGGCGGCCTGCCGGGACGGCTACCCGGACGGCGCGGTCGTCGACCCGGACGGCTGCAACTCAGCGGACGCCGGTCCGGCCTGCTGCAAGCTCCGTGCCGGCGAGACGTTGGCCGGCAACTTCCTGCCGGGGCATGGCGCACCCGTCCCGGTGGCGAGCCTGCCGCCGGACGCCGCCGGCCTCCACGAGATGCTCGGCAACCTGCGCGAGTGGTGCCAGGACCGGTACGGCGCATACGTCCCCGGCCGCCAGCGCAACCCCCGCGGCGCGGCTCGCGGGGCGTTCCGGGTGGTGCGCGGCGGATCGTTCATCGACCCGGCCGACTCCCTCGGGCCGGCCAGCAGGCTGGCCGCCTACGAGGACACCAAGTGCGAGGTCTACGGCTTCCGGGTGGCGCGGCCCCGATGAGCGCTGACGCCACCGCCACCACCGAGCTGCCGGCGTTCGCCGACGTACCGGCCGGCACCCTGCCGGGCGGTACGCCGACCGGCGGGTTCCGGCTCTCGGTCGTGCCGACCACGGTCGGGCAGTACTGGCACTATCTGGTCGACCAGGACCTGCACCGGAGGGCGGCACCGCATCTGCACGGCTTCCCGGCCGGCGGGGGGACGGGGCTGCGAGCGACTCCGGCCGGCACAGTGGAGCTCGATGAGGAGCTGGCCAGGCTGCCGGTGACCGGCGTGACCTGGGTCGGGTCGGTGGCCTACTGCGAGTGGGTGGGCAACCAGCTCGGCGCGCCATGCCGGCTGCCCACCGCGGCTGAGTGGCACTACGCGGCGGCCGGCCCACGCGGGCTGCGATGGGCGCTGGGCGACGACTTCGACCGCAAGACCTATGCGCCGGCAGCGAGCGGGCCGCGCCCGGTCGGCGCCACCTCGGCCAATGCGTTCGGGCTGCGCGACATGACCGGGAACGTGTTCGAGTGGTGCGCCGACCCGGTGACCGCGCCGGAGTCCGCTGGCGGCGGTGCGCTCGGCTCCCGGGTGATCAAGGGCGGAGCTTACACCGTGCGCAACCCGGAAAGCTTCGAGAACGCCACCGTATTCTCCGCCGACGAGCTGAGCACCGTGCCGTACATAGGTTTTCGTGTGCTATATAAGTTTCGGGTGTTCGGTGACGCTTCCAGCGACTAGCACGGTTGCGATACCGCGGTTGATGACCGTGGTGCCTTTCGAGAAAAGGGGAGTTCGTGTGGACGGTGCCGAGGTGACGGAGGAGTCGGTCTCCGACACGCTCCACAAGGTGTTGGCCCGCCACTTGCGGCGGCTGCCCGACGATGTGGACTGGAGCACGGTCACCCTCGCCGATCTGGGGCTGGACTCCATGGTGGCGATCGAGCTGGTGCTCGACATCGAGGACACCTACGGCGCGCAGTTCCCTGAGGACCTGCTTGTGCGCGAAACATTCGCCACGTTCTGCTCGCTGGAGACCGTGGTCAAGTCGATGGTCGCACAGTTGTGAGCGGGTACCGCCCCAGCTTCGAGGAGTTCGTCGCTCCGCTGCGCGCGGACGCCCCCTCCCTGGCCCCGGACTCGACGCCGCTCAGCGAGTTGCCCATCGGTGACTACGCCCTGGTCACCTGGCTCGACGACGTGCACGCCCGCCACCCGTTCGATGTCGCCAGCGAGGCGGAGATCGTCGCCCGGTGGAACACCGCGTCGCTGCGCGAGGTCTACGCGCTGATCTTTCCCGGCCCCGACGCGGACTCCGACCTGACGGGAGCCGGACCATCATGACCGCCAGCACCGGCCTCGGCCTGAGCACCGTCCGCGCCCTGTTCGACGCGGAGATCGAGCACGGCCTGCAGTCCGGCGTGCAGCTTTCGATGTCCTACCGTGGCGAGGTGGCGGACGTCGCTGCCGGCGACAACGGCGCGGGCGCGGCGATGACCGAGGCCACCACGGTGCCGTGGACCTGCTCCTCCAAGCCGCTCGGTGCGATCGCCACCGCCGCCGCGTGGGAGACGGGCGCGTTCGACCTGGACACGCCGGTCGTCGACGTACTGCCGGAGTTCACCGGTGGCGGCAAGCACCGGATCCGGATACGCGACCTGCTCACCCACACCACCGGTATCCCCGAGCCGACGACGTCGATCGACCCGACAAACGCGAACGTGACCTCGTGGGCGGACATCGACGCGCTGATCTGGGCGGTGATCTGCGCCGCCAAGACCACCGCGCTGCCCGGCGCGGTCATGATCTACAACCCGGTGACCAACTGGTTCGTGCTGGATCGGGTGCTGAACACGCTCGGCGGCGGCAGCTCCGGTGACAGCTACCGCACGCTGTTCGACCGGCTCGGACTGTCCGCCACCTTGGGTGCGGACTGGTCGCTACCGGCGGACGAGCGGGTCACCGTGGTCGCCGCGGCCGACCAGCAGGCCGGCCTGGAGGCAACGCAGCTGGCCAGCCTGCTGCCGCTGCCCGGAGTCGGGATCTGGGGGACGATGCGCGATCTGCGCGTGGTGGGCGAGCTGCTGCTGCACCGTGGCGTGCGCAACGGCGACCGGGTCATCTCGCCGGGCAGCGTCGAGGCGCTGACCGCAACGCACTGGCCGGGCACCCCGTACAGGTCGGTGGTGGACACCGACTTCGCCTACGGGCTCGGCGTGATGACGCAGCCACTGGTGCTCGGCCGCCGCTGTTCGGCCCGGACCTACGGCCATGCCGGCGGCAACACCTCCACCCTGTTGGTCGACCCGCTGTTCGACCTGGTGCTGGCCGTCTACTGGAACGGCAGGCAGAACGATGTGAAGACCGTCGCCCGACGGTACGCCCTAGTCCGAGCTCTGTACGCCGATCTTGGCCTGCCGCGGTTGCCGGTCGCCGCCAGTGAGGCAGCCGCGGAGGAGTAGGAGTGGATGACGTGAGCGCTGACACCGCGACGAGTCGGCTGCCGGGCCCGAGCCTGCTCGGACATGCCCGATACCTCAAGGGACTGGCCGGCAAGCCGTACGACGCCCTGCTCGACCTGCACCGCACGTACGGGCCGGTGTGCCAGTTCGGGTTCGGCAACACCAGGTACGTGATGATGTTCGGCGCCGAGGCGAACAAGCTGCTGCTGTCCGACTCGCCGAAGAAGCCGAAGTTCCTGCTGCGGGACGTGCTCGGCCTGCTCATCCCGGTGGTGGGCAGTTGCGCGATGGTGGTCAGCGACGGCGAGGACCACCGGCGGCGGCGGTCGCTGGTGCAGCCCGCGTTCGCCTACCGGCGGCTGCATAACTACGTGCCGACCATGCTCGACGAGATTCACCGGATGATCGATAGCTGGGAGGTCGGCGCGACGGTCAACGCATTCGCCGACGTGCGCTCGTGCATCCGGCGGATCGCCATCCGATCGCTGTTCGGTGAGCGGCTGAAGCAGCACACCGACGAGATCGGCCACGACCTGCAGATCGCGCTGAACTACATCAACCGGTCGCCGTTCCTGCGGTTCGACCACGACCTGCCGGGCACTGCCTACCGGCGGGCGATGGCCGCCCGCGGCCGCGTGGTCACGCTGGTCGACGAGGAGATCGCCCGGCGGAAGGCCAAGCCCGACGACCAGGGTGACGTGCTTGACGTGCTGGTCGGCTCGTGCACGCCAAGCGGCGAGAAGCTCAGCGACATCGAGGTGCGTGACCAGGTGATCAGCCTGATCGCCTCCGGCTACGACTCCAGCAGCTCGGCCGCCGGCTGGGCGATCTACGCGCTGCTCACCCACCCCGAGGTCTACGGCACGGTGCGGGCGGAGGTCACCCGGGTGGCCGGCGAGGAGGTGCTGACCCAACAGCACCTCGAGGCGATGGACTACGTCGGCTACACGATCAAGGAGATCCTGCGGCTGTACACGCCGGGCGTGCTCACCGGGCGGACCGCGGTGGAGGATTTCGAGTTTGCCGGTTACACGGTGCCGAAGGGCACCAAGGTGCTCTACTCGCAGTACGTGACGCACCGGATGCCAGAACTGTGGCCGCAGCCGCTCGCGTTCCGGCCCGAACGCTGGGACCCGTCGGCGCCGGACTACCAAGAGCAGGTGCCGTACAGCTGGGTGCCGTTCGGCGGCGGGCACCGGCACTGCATAGGCTTCACCTTCGCGGAGCTCGAACTGCGCGCGCTGATCGCCGAGCTGGCCCGCCGGACCGAACTGGCCACGGTCGGCGACCCGGTCCAACCGACCGGGGTGGCCACCATGTGGCCCAAGGGCGGAGTCCCTGTATCCGTCCGGGAAATTCGCCCAATGGTCGCCCGTACGGTCTAGAGGGCTAGGTTCAGCGGAGCCGGGTCGCCCGACTGCCGCCCCACACAAGATGACCAAGGCCCGAGATCTACCGCCAGCTCAACCTGAAATGACCTACGACCTGCCGGGCCCGCGCGGATGCGGTCGCGACCCGGTTCCTGCCCGCTGGCCAGTCGTGGCAGGTGCGCTCGGTGGCGGGTCGAAGGGCCAGCGCGCCTAGTGCGGCTGCCGTACCAGGCATGACGGGCGCCTCTGGGCGGCACGGCGGTCAACGGGCAGGTGGGGTCACACCCCACTGTTCGCCGGTGTCGACCTGCGCATATCGGATCGGCTCCTGGAACGCGGTGGTGGTCAGCCGCCAAGATCCGACCAGCTCGTCGCCGTCAACCACCAGCTCCGCTGGCGCCGGGCGGCTGAGGAACGCGGTCAGACTCGCGGTGAGGCCGTAGGCGCCGACGTTGGGCACGCTCAGCACATCGCCGACCCTGGGCGCGGCGACCTCGGCGCGCACCGCGAGCCGGTCCAGCGGAGTGCACAGCGGTCCGACCACGTCGACGGTGACCGGCTCGCGGCCGCCGTCCGCGCAGAGGTTGTCGAACGTCGCGTTCGGCCGTAGCACGCGGCCGAGCCCGGCCATCCCGCCGAGCACGTTGATGCCGGCATCCACCACGATCACCACCCCGCCGCTCCGCTCCTTCACGTCAACCACCGTGGTGAGCAGGTGCCCGGCGGACGCCGTGATCCTCCGGCCGGTCTCGAACCACACCTCCTCAGCGGCTCCGGCGGCCGAGCCGGCGAGCAGTGCGGTGAGTCCGCTGCGGAGCTCGGCGAGCGCGCATCCGTTGGCCCGCACGGCATACGGCCACGGGAAACCCCCGCCGAGGTCGACCACCCGGGGCATGACGCCAGCGGCCTTGGACACCTCGTCGACCACCTGCGTGGCGTGCGCGAAGCCGGCCAGCAGGCGATCGACGCTGTCCAGCTGCGAGCCGAGGTAGACCTGGCAGCCGTCAACGGCCAGCGCACCAGGAACCGCCCGCCAGGCTCGCGCGGCTTCCGCCGGCTCGAAGCCGAACTGCCTGCCGTCGGCCATGGACAGGCCCGACGCCGGCCGGCCGGTCGGCTGCAGCCGCAGCAGGACCCGTAGCGGCCGGCCCCTCTCTGCCGCGACCCGGTCGAGCCGGGCCAACTCGACCGGGGACTCGGCGGCGAAGAGGGTGACGCCGCGCTCCACCGCGGCCGCCACCTCCAGCTCGGACTTGCCGGGCCCGGTGTAGAGCACCTCCGCCGGGTCGAAGCCGGCAGCAATGGCGACGTCCAGCTCGCCGAGCGAGGACACCTCGGCGCCACAGCCGGCGGCGCGCGCCTCGGACACCAGCGGCTGGAGCGGGTTGGCCTTGAGCGCATAGAGCAGCCTCGAAGAAGCCGGCAACGCGGCGAGTAACTCGGCGGTCCGTGCCCGCACCTCAGCCAGGTCGTATACGTACAGTGGCGTGCCACACCCTTGCGCCGCGTGCAGTAGTCCGGCGCGATTCACCGCGACTCATGCCCTTTCCCAAGATCAAATACTGCCTCACTGCGCTACCAGCGCCTTGCGCCGAACGCCGGGCCGAGTGTACCATCCTCCTCGGAGGGTAGCGCCACACCTGGTTGGGGAGACGCTATGACGTTCAAATCTCTGGAGATGGCCAAGGTCGGCGCTGGCAATTTGAGAGCCATTGAAATTGGTGTGACATCCAGATGTAACTTTCGCTGTGACTACTGCGGTGCCTACGATCTGCTCGAGCGAAAGATCCTCTCGGTCGACGACGTCGCTCGAGTAGTCGACACGCTGCCTGACCTGGAGCGGGTCAAGCTTTCCGGTGGCGAGGTGCTGCTCGAGTTCGAGATCTGTGAAGGCATCGTCAAGTACTGCACCGAGCGCGGGATCGCCACGCAGATCAACTCGAACGGCACGGTACTCAACGACGAGAAGTTCGAGCGGCTCGAGGCGGCGGGGCTCGGCGTGCTGCACTTTTCGCTGAACCACACCGACGCAGCCAGCCACTCGGCCTTCTACCGGGTCACCGAGAAGATGTTCCCGAAGATCGTCCACGCGATCAAGCGGGCGGTTGAGTCGCCGACGATCGACGCGGTGGTCGAGACGATCCTGTTCAATGAGACCGAGCGAGCCATGGCGGAGGTGCACACGTTCGCCGCGAAGGAGCTCGGGGTGCGCAAGCACGAGATCCAGATGGAGATCCCGAGCCTGCACCAAGGCTACGAAAACACCATGTCGCACGACCAGATATGCGAGTCCATCGCCCGGCTGGTGGAGAACCGCGACCCTAGCTGCACGCTGTTCTTCAGCTGCCTGTCCGCCTACTTCCGGCCGGGCAGCGAGCACTGGACCCGGCTGCAGCCACTGTTCCGCGACCCGGGCGTGATCTACGCGAGCTGCATCGAGGGCAAGGCGCAGCTGCACCTGCACTCCAACGGCGACGTGATGATCTGCGAGCTGGGCAACCCCGACGTCATCGGCAACGTGTTCGACACCGACATGCTGACCATGTATGAGACCAGCCCGAGGCTGCAGGCATTCATCCATATGAAGCACGAGGAGCAGACCTTCTCCTGCTTCCGTCACTTCGACAAGCCGGGGCAGAAGGAGGGCAGGCCGGACAGCCCGACGGTGCTGCCCATGCCGCAGCTACGGAAGTAAGTGACGGAGGAGCAGCTCAGCGGGCCGGGTGTGGTCCTGGGGTTGGTGGGCCACGACATCCACGTGGTCGCCAACCGAGTTCTGACCATCGGCATCGCCGAGAACGGGTTCCGGCCGTACAACATCGGCACCAACAACGATGTGGACGACTTCGCCGATGCCGTGCTGGAGACCGGTGCGCGTGCCGTGCTGGTCGCGTCGATCAACGGCGAGGGTGAGAAGTCGTGCGCCGGCTTCGGCGCCCGCTTCGCCGAGCTCGGGCTGTCAGACATCCTGCTGTACATCGGCGGGAACCTGGTGATCGGCACCAAGCCGGCCGAGGAGGTCCATCAGGTGTTCGCCTCTTATGGCTTCCACCGGGTGTTCCACCAGCCGTCCAGCTTCCAGACGGTGTTCGACGCCCTCAGGCAGGATCTTGGCCATGTTGCCGCCCGCTAGCCAGGCGTGCATCGGGGACATCACCGACGAGCGGACACGGTTGATCGAGCGGTACGGTGGCGGCGGTCTGGACATCAGCGCCGCCAGTGAATATCTGCGGGAGCTTCCCCACGCCCGGTTCGCCTCGCTGGCCTACCAACGGCCACGCGAGCGGCCGTACATTCAGCCGCGTGGCGGGTTCCCCTCGGTGGCCAAGCAGCGCACGCTGACCCTGGCGTTCGACCAGGCTGGAGCCGACTTCATCCCGCTCACCATCGACAGCCATACCCGGCACAACGACTACGAGACCGCCACCAGCCTGCTCGCCGCCGGCCTCGCCGAGGAGCGGGACCTGCTCAACGGCTACCCGCTGGTCAGCCACGGAGTCGAGTCGACCCGGGGCCTGTTCGAGGGCATCGAGCGGCCGGTCAGCCTGCGGCATGGTACGCCGGACGCCCGACTGCTGGCGGAGATCGCACTCGCCTCCGGCATCACCGAGATCGAGGGCGGCGGGCTGAGCTACACGCTGCCCTACTCCCGAGGGTTCCCGCTGGAACGTGCGCTGGCGCACTGGCAGTACGTGGACCGGTTGTGTGCGGTCATCGGCCCGGCGGACGCCCCGGTGCACCGCGAGTCGTTCGGGCCGCTGACCGCGACGCTGGTCCCACCGTTGATCACCGCGGTGGTCCAGCTATGTGAGCTGCTGCTGGCCGCCGAGCAGGGCGTGACCTCGTTCGCGGTGAGCTTCGGGCAGACCGGCAGCTTCGAGCAGGACATCGCCTTGGCTGGCGTGCTGCGGCGGATGTCCGCGGAGTTGCTGGCACGCTTCGGGTTTCCCGATCTCCGGGTCAGCCTTGTCTACCACCAATGGATGGGGGCGTTCCCCACCGAGGCGTCGCTGGCCTGGCAGCTGATCGCGGTGGCCGCCGCGGTCAGCCGCCTGGCCGGGGCGGACAAGGTGGTGGTCAAGACTCCGGAGGAGGCACTCGGCATCCCGAGCATCGACAGCAACGTGGCCGCGGTCCGGGCGGTGCGCTACGTGCTGGACATGTTCCCGGACGCGACCGCGGTCGCCAACGAGATGATCGACGAGGAGCGGGATCTGATCGGCAGCGAGGTCGAGCACGTGCTGGAGCATGTCTTCGCCCAGCCGTTCACGACGCTACTGTCGTCGGTGCACCAGGCGGTGCTCACCGGGGCGATCGACGTACCATTCGCCCCGCACGAGCAGAACGCCGGCCGGCTGATCGCCGGGCGTGGCGCCGGCCGGCGGATCCGGATCCTCGACCCGGCCGCGGTGCCGATCTCCGTCGACGACCTACGGCGCGAGCAGCGGCTGCGCGGTGAGCGGACGCCAGAGCAGGGCCCGCTGTGGGAGCGCCTGATGCGCGACATCCGGATCCTGGCATGAAGATCTTGCTGGTCGATGTCGGCAGCACCGTGGTCAAGATGTGCATGCACGAAACCGGACGCGGACTCGGTGCGGTGGAGGTCGTTGCTCGGCGGCCGGACCTCGGGCCCGGCGAGCAGGTGCGAGCGCTAGTCGACGACCGCCGGGCGGATGCTGCTCGTTCGGGCCTGGCCGGCCTGCGGATCTGCAGCTCGGCCAACGGTGGGATACGGGTCGGCGTGCTCGGGCTGTCGCGCCGGCACAGCGTGGCAGCGGCGACCCGGGCCGCGGTGGCCTCCGGCGGCAATGTCGCGTACGAGCGGCTGCTCGGCGCCGGCCTGGGTCAGCCGGGTCCGGTCCCTCCGGTCGACCTGCTGGTGCTCGTCGGCGGGCTGAACGGAGCCGACCACCGATATCTGCGGGAAGCGCTGGCCGCCACCAAGCTGGCCGACTTCCCACACGACGTGCTGGTCTGGGCGGGGACGGACGCGCCGGACATCGTGAGCGGGCTGCCGGTGGACTACGTGGTGGCCAACGTGCTGGACGAGCAACTGCGGCCGGCCATGGAGGGGCTGGCCGACCTGATCCATCACCTGTACGTCAGCGATCTGGTCGACCGCAAGGGTTTGCGTGCGCTGGCCGGCATCACCGACACGCCGATCTGGCCGACGCCGGCGGTGGTCGCGCTGGCCGCGGAACGGCTGACCACCGAGCCGATCGCTCCGGCGGCGACCCCGTTCGTGATCATTGACATCGGTGGGGCGACCACGGACGTGGTGTACTGCGCGGAACTGCGCGCGGAAGACGCGACCCGGATCTCGCCCGGCGAGTCGATCGTCCGGCAGGTTTTCACCGACCTCGGAGTGGCCGGCTCGCTGCCCGGACTCCGGCACCGGCTGGCCACCGACCCCGGTCTGTTGGAGCTGGTCACGGCGGTGGCACCGGACCGGGCGCGGGCGCTGTACCAGGACATCTGCGAGGGTGCCGAGGGCGTGCTGGCCACGCCGGTCGCCTTCCTGGCCTGCCTGTTCCTGGCGCTTCGACGGCTGACCAACCCAGCGGGACCGCACCTGCTCCAACCGGGCCGGGCCACCAGCTTCGTGATCACCGGCGGGGCCTGGACCGGCACCCCCGAGCCGGCCATCCGCCGGGTGATCGGCGCTGGCTGCGGCATGCCGGATGCGCGGTGGAGCCTGCACGTCGACCGGGCCTACTCCCTGTGGGCGCACGGTCTCCTCACCGTCCCGCCCGATCCCGTTCCCTGACGCACCGGACCAGCGCGCCGCGCGAGGCACGGGGGAGGGGCGCGGAGGCGGGTTACGACGACGGGGCGTCGTAGGCGAGGTTGGGCCGCGGCCAATGTTCGACCTCGGTGACGTCCATCCGGCGCCGGGCGGCGTAGCCGGCGACCTGGCCGCGGTTGATCCGGCCGACGGCGAAGTAGCGCGAGCCGGGATGGGCAAAGATGTTGGCATCGTCGAACAGCTCACCTCCGTACGGCCGGAGGCGCCCTTGTTACATCAAGAAAGGCCGAGCGTGACGAACCAGAGCCCGGTGCAGCACCTCTCGACCTAGGGGTCGACGGCAACGGACTGCGGAACCAGGCGCGAATGCACGACGCCACCAGGCCAGGTGCGCCATGTGGGTACCGTGAAGCCCGTGACCGATCACGCACCCCCAGGTTTTGCATACCTGAACAGCATTCTGGACGCCGAGCTGGCCGCCGGGCCGGACGCTGGCGTGCAGCTGTCGATCTCTGACGCGGGCGCCCGGTACGACATCTCGGTAGGTGGGAACGGCCGCGCTGCGACGATGACCGCGGACACCGTGGTCCCGTGGGCCTGCTCGTCGAAGCCGATCGGTGCGATCGCGTTCGGCCGGGCCTGGGATGCCGGCCGGCTGGGTCCGGACGACCTGGTCGCCGACTACCTGCCCGAGTACGCGGCCGCCGGCAAGCAGGCGGTACGGATCCGGGACCTGCTCACGCACACCACCGGCGTGCCCGACCCCCTGTTGAACCTGGACACCGGGGGTGCCGCGCTGCCGTCCTGGACCGAGCTGGAGCCGATGATCTGGGCGGTGATCACCGCCGCGGAGCCGGTGCAGCCGCCGGGTACGGCGATGAGCTACAACCCGATCTCCAACTGGTTCACGCTGGACCGGGTGCTTGCCGCGGTCAACGGCGGCGCGCCGGGCGACAGCTACCGCACCACCTGCCGCCTGCTCGGCCTGTCCGCCACCCTCGGCACCGCGGAGCTGGACCCGGCGGTGACCGTGCGCTGCGTGGCCACCCCGGACGAGGAGGTCGGCCTGTCGCGGATGTCCGTCGCGGCCGCCCAGCCGCTGCCCGGCACCGGGGTCTGGGGCACCATGCGCGACCTGCGCGCCGTCGGCGAGGCCCTGCTCGGCCGCACCGCCGCCGACCCGCTGCTGGCGCCGGCCACGATCGAGGCCATGACCTCCACCCACTGGCTCGGCCAGTCCCGGCGGGTGCTGTCCACCACCGACTTCGACTATGGCCTCGGTTTCATGACCCTGCCGCACCTGTTCGGCAAGAAATGCTCCTTCCGCACCTACGGCCACGCCGGCGGCAACAACTCCACGCTGCTGGTGGACCCGCAGTGGGACATGGTGATCGCCGTCTACTGGAACTGCCGGCTCTCCGACGTACGCGCGGTCACCCGCCGGGTCGCCCTGGTCGATGCGATCTACAGCGACCTGCGGGCTCGGCGGTAGGCCACATCGTCCCGGGTTAGGCCCGGGCCCCGCGAACCGCCGGGAGGGACACCAGCACGACAGTGCTGACGACCTGCCAGATCGCGGCGGCCCACAGCACGCTGGCGGTGCCCGCCGTCTCCGCGACAGCGGAGGCGGCCACCAGCCCGACGGGCGCCAGCGCGTAAGAGCAGACGGCGTCGACCGAGCTCACCCGGCCGATCAGCTCGTTGCTCACCTTGCGCTGCAACATGGTCGTCCACAGCACGCTCATGATCGCCAGGCTCACCCCGCCGAGGAACGCGGCCGCCGCGATCAGCGGGACCGGCGCAGTCAGCGCAAGGCACGCGTCAGGCAGCGCCCAGGCCGCGAGCGCGACAAGGATGGCGACCACCGGCCGGGTGGGCGACCAGCGCAGCAGCAGCGGAGCGGCGAGCACCGACCCGGCACCTTGCGCGGCGACGATCAACCCCCAGCTGTCCCCGCCGCCGAGATGCGCAGCGGAGACCACCGGGCCGAGCACCAGGTACGGCGCGTAGACGAGCCCGTTGAACAGCGCGCAGGCCACGCTGGTGATCCAGATCGCGGACTGGGCGCGCCACGCGTAGAACCCATGCCTCATGTCGGTCAGCGGCGAGCTCGCGGTTTGCTTGGTGTAGCGGGGAATCCGCAGCATGGCGAGGGCCAGCACGCTGAGCCCGTAGGTGGCCGCGTCCACGGCCAGCACCATGCCGGGCCCGACGGTGGCGATGAGCACGCCGGCTATCGCCGGGCCAGCCACGACGCCGAGGTCCTTGGCGAAGCCGATCAGCACGTTCGCCTGCTGCAGGCGGTCGCGCTCGACGATGTCCGGCGTCAGCCCCGCCACCGCGGGGGTGAAGAACCCATAACCCGCGTTGTGGATGGCGTAGAGCAGGACCATCGCCCACACCGGCGGATGTCCGAGCAGGACGAGTGCGGCGAAGGTGCCCTCGGCCATCAACCGCACCATGTCGCTGACGATCATGGCTCCACGCCGGCCGAACCTGTCGGCGACCACCCCGCCGGCCAGCAGGCACAGCACATTGGTCGCCACCCCGCCGCCGATCACCAGGCCCAGGTCGGCGGGGGACCCGCCGGAGGCGAGCACGGCGAACGCGACCCCGACCGGTGCCATCCCGGCGCCGAACAGCGAGATGCCGTAGCCCAGGAAGAACAGCCGGAAGTCGCGGTTGCGCAGCGGGCCGAGCGTGCCCGAGGCGCCGAGCACGGTCAGCGCGTCGATCCCCCCTACTGCTCGGACACCAGGAAGATCTGCGCCGAGAGCCGCTCGGCGATGTCCAGGTGCGCCAGCGGCGGCACCGAACCCGGGGGAGCGTCGGGCCAGAAGCACTCGACGTAGCCCTCGCGGTCGCTGTAGTTGGCCTGGGTGGCATGGGAGACCTGGCCGACGTTGGCGAACACCTCGTACGTGGTCACCGCGGCGTCGACCGCCGATGGGTTGCCGATCTCCTCGATCCGGCCCGGTTTCGCCTTGAGCACGGCGACGGCCGCCAGCCCGGCCGGTTCCAGCGCCGGCAGCCCGGGCAGCTCGCCGTCTAGCTGATCCAGGTAGGACAGGACGTGCAGCTCGTACGGGGCGATCCCGTAAGCCAGCTCGACCAGGTCGGGTATCCCGTCGCCCGCGGTGCGCGCACCCACCTCCATGATCTGCGGCGGCGCGTCACCCTCCAGCCTGATCTCCACGTGCGCTACCCCGCGGTCGAGACCGATCGCCGCGCACGCACGCACCGCGAGGTCGAGCACGTCCTGGCGGCCGGAGTACACGCTCGGCACCCGGTGGCCGACCTCGGCGAAGTACGGCCTGGGCCCCAGGGCCTTGTCGGTGACCGCAAGCACCGTGCGCCGGTCGTGATGGTTGAGCACCTCGACCGACACCTCGTCGGCCAGCGTGCAGAACTCCTCCACCTGGATCGAGCGGTTCTTCACGGTGAACACCGCGGAGTGCTCGTCAATGATCCGCTTGACGTAGGCGTAGGCCTCCTCGGCCTCGCGCTCGTCGTTCACCAGCCGCACGCCGAGGCTGCCGCCGAACGCGCACGGCTTGATGACGCACGGCAGACCGACGTCGGCGATCGCCTCGCGCACAGCGTCGGGTCCGTCCACCTCGATGTAGCGCGGGGTGGCGACCCCGGCGGCACGCAGCCGGTCCTTCATCCGGTTCTTGTTGATGGAGGAGTCTTCGACGGCTGCGCGGGACAGGTACGGGAGGCCGTAGTGCTCGGCGATGGACAGGCCGGCGAGCAGGCTAGGGTCGAAGAACGGGACCACGCCCGCCGGGGTCATCCCGGTCCGCTGCTCGAGCTCCAGCGTCGCGCGCAGCGAGTCGTCCGCGTCGCTGAAGTCGCCGATCAGGACGTGGTCGAAGAACTTGGCGCCGCGCACGGCCGACGTACGGGCGATGGTCACGACGGGGCCGTCGAACACCCGCAGGGCCGCCACCGCCGCACGTTCCCGTTGCGCCGTAGCCGCGCCGAACACCAGGAGGTACCGACTCTTTTCCCGGGGAGTTGGACCCATGCGCCGTACAGTAGTACAGCGCCGGGTGCGCACCGCATCACGCAAAGGAGCTGGGGTGGACTACTTCGTCGACCCACTCGGCGGCCTGACCGACTCGCGCTGGGACGAGCTCGCCAGCGACCGGTTCTACTCGTCGGCCTTCTGGCTGCGCCTGGTCGCGCTGGAGCCGGGCGCGACCTCGGGTGGGGTGCACGTGGACCTGGCCGGGGGCGGCCGGGCGGCGGTGCCGGTGGCGGCTGTGGCCGACACCGACGAGCTGCCCAACCCGCACCTGCGCTGGCCGCGCCTGCTGGCCGACCGGGGCCTGGCGAGTCCCCCGCCGCACGGCCTGCTCGTCGGGCAGCGCCGCGGCTACCTCGTCCACCTCCTGCACACGCCGGGGACCGACCCGCTGGCGGCGGCCGCCGCGCTGCTCGACGCGGTGCGCTCGCTGCCTCTTACCCCGAGCGACGGCGCCCGTGTCGCGCTGTACCTGACCACCCCGGACGTGCTCGCGCTGCGTACGGCCGGCGTGCGGACCATGCCGGTGGCGCTGGCCGCCGACGCCTGGATCGAGATCCCGCCCGGCGGCTGGGACGCCTGGCTGGCTTCCCACTCCAGTAAGAGGCAGCGCCGGGTGCGCGAGGAGATCCGCAGGTTCGAGGCCGCGGGCTACCGGATCGAGCACCGCCCCCTCGCCGACGCCTACGCTGAGGTAGGCCGGCTGGCCGCGCGAACCGAGCAGCGCTACGGCATCCCGGCCGATCCCGACGGCTATGTCGAGGGGTTCCGCAGGCATGCTGAGCTGGCCGGTGAGCGGGCCGAGGTGCTGTTGTGCGCCGTCGGCGACGAACCGCCGGTTGGCTGCGTCCTCTACGTGCGCGACGGCGACACGGTCTACCTGCGGGCCGTCGGCTTCGACTACGAACGGCTGCGCGGGGTGGGCGAGTACTTCAACCTGACGTACTACACGCCGGCACGCTTCCCGGGTGTGCGCTGGCTGCACGCCGGCATTGGCACACCGGACGGAAAGGCCCTGCGCGGAGCCGAGCTGCGCCCGCTGTGGCTGCTCGACCTCTCCGCCGACAGCCCGCTGCTCGGGCGGGACGCCGAGGTGCTGGCCCACAACAGCGCGTTCCACGGCCGGCTGGCCGCCTCCTCCCCAGCCGTCGCGCGTGCGCTGATCGAACCGGACTGGAAGCCGTTCTGTTGACTGGTGATCGGTAGCATCGGCCCGGTGACCCCGCATCATCTCTTCACCGTGCACGCCCTGGTGCACACCGCGGCGGACGAGTTCGGCGCGAACACCGCGGTGAGCGACAACGGCACGTCGCTCTCCTTCGTCGAGCTCCAGGAGGTGGCCCTGCGCACCGCGGCCACGCTGCGGGCGGACGGCGTCGGCCGGGGTGACCGGGTCGGCATCTGCATGGCGAAGTCGGTGGACCAGGTGGTCGCGATCCTCGGGGTCCTGCTCGCCGACGCGATCATCGTGCCGATCCTGCCCGGGCTCAAGCACGACAACATCGAGCACATCGTGACCGACGCCGGGATGCGGTTGGCGATCACCGACGAGGTGAGGTCGACCGAGCTGCGCGACGCCACACCCGAGCTGCCGTTGGTGCAGGGGACCGGGTTCGCTAGTCCGTCGCCGGTCCGGGCACAGGAGCCGGTTCCCCAGCGGGCAATCGGCGAGGACCTCGCGGCGATCATCTACTCGTCCGGGTCGACTGGCCGCCCCAAGGGCATCATGGTGACCCACCGCAACCTCTGGCACGGTGCGCACATCACCTCGCGCTACCTCGGCACGACCGCCGCGGACCGGATCGGTTGTGTGCTGTCGCTGAACTTCGACTACGGGCTGAACCAGCTATGGCAGTCCTTGCTCACCGGCGCGGTGCTGTGCCTGCACGAGCTGGTCTTCCCGAAGAGCCTGTTCCAGTTCCTGGCCGAGGAGCGGATCACCGCTCTGCCGGTGATGCCGGTCATCGTCACCCGGATGTTCGACCCGCGGCTGCTGCGGGACCGGCCAGACGTCGACCTGTCCTCGGTGCGCTACGTGTGCACGTCGGGCGGGGCGGTGTCCGACCGGATGATCGAGCAGCTCACCTCCACGTTCCCCAACGCGGAGGTCTTCCTCATGTATGGGCTGACCGAGGCGTTCCGCTCCACCTACCTCGAACCGGACCAGCTCGCCGCGCGCCCCGGCTCGATCGGGCGGGCCATCCCCGACGTGGAGATCCTGGTCCTCGACGACGAGCTGCGCGAGGTGGCGCCCGGCGAGCGGGGCGAGCTGGTGCACCGCGGCGGGTGTGTCGCCAAGGGGTACTGGAACGCGCCGGAGGAGACCGCCAGGAGGTTCCGCACACTGCCGCGGTACCCCGGCGAGACGCTGGTCTTCAGCGGAGACGTCGTGACGTCGGACGCGGACGGCTACCTGTACTTCGTCGGCCGCCGGGACGCGATGATCAAGACCTCCGGGTTCCGGGTGAGCCCGACCGAGGTCGAGGACATCGCCGTCCGCTTTCCCGGCGTGGAGGCCTGTGTCGCGGTCGGGGTGCCGAACGTCGACGACGACACCTCCATCGCGCTGGTCTACTCCGCCGCCCAGCCCGTCGACGAGGACAAGTTCCTCCGGTTCCTGAAGGACGGCCTGCCCCGCCACATGGTGCCGCGCTACCTGTTCGCGGAGAGTTCGCTGCCGTCGACCGGGAACCAGGGAAAGATCGACCGCAAGGCGGTCACCGAGTCGGTTCCGCACCGCCTCGGCCGGATCTGACCCACGCATCCGGCACATCAGCCGCGCTACGGCTGATGCCCGACGTCCGCGACCTACCGCAGCCGGACCGGAAGCGTCTCCAGGCCACGCATGAGCGTGCTGGGCCGCCACCGCAGTTGCCCGGGCTCCCGTGCCAGCGCCAGATCGGGAAACCGGTCCAGCAGCTTGCCGATGGCGACCTCGCCCTCCATCCTGGCGAGCGGGGCACCCACGCAGTAGTGAATGCCATAGCCGAACGCCAGGTGTCCGACCGGGTCGCGGGTGATGTCGACCCGATCGGCATCGTCGAACCTGGTGCCGTCCCGGTTCGCCGACGCCAGCGAGACCATGACAAACTCGCCCGCCGGAACCCGCACGTCACCAAGCTGGAGAGGCTGCGTGGTGTACCGGTACGTCGCGATGTTGAGAGGTCCGTCATGCCGCAGGAGCTCCTCGATCGCCGCGGGCATCAACGACGGGTCGGCACGGAGCGCTGCTAGTTGCTCCGGGTTGCACAGCAGCATCGCCACGCCGTTGCCGATCAGGTTCACCGTGGTCTCGTGCCCGGCCACCAGCAACAGGAACGCCATCGACCGCAGCTCGGGCTCGCTCAGCCGGTCTGCGTCGTCTCCGGGGTGCACCAGGGCGGACAGCAGGTCATCGGCCGGATGCTCCCGTTTCGACTCGACCAGCCTGCCCAGGTAGTCCGCCATGCCCATGGCGGCGGCCGCCATCTGCTCATGCTGTGCTGCCGAGGTCATCGTGATGGCGACATCCCGGAACTCGTCCTTGTCGCGATCCGGAACGCCGAGCAGCTCACATATCACCGTGGTCGGCAGCGGAAAGGCGTAGGCGGACAGCAGGTCGACCTCGTCGTGCGCGGCCATCGCCTCCAGCAGCTCGTCGGCGGCCTGCCCGACCCGACTGCGCAGATGCTCCACCCGGCGGGTGGTGAACGCCCTGTTCACCAGCGCGCGCAACCGGGTGTGGTGCGGCGGATCGGTGTTGAGCATGTGCCCGGCCAGGGCCAGCTCGGCCTCGAAGGACTGCGGTTGCTCGGCCGTCGAGTGCCGTACCAGCAGCGGCACGGCGTTCAGCATGTCCTTGCTCACGGTCGGGTTGATCAGCACGGCACGCACGTCGTCGTAGCGCGTCACGAGCCACACCTTGATCCCGCGCGGCAGGACGACCTCCCGCACGGGCTGTTCGACGCGCAGCCGCTCGAACAGCCCGTGGGGATTCTGGAGAAACTCATCATCCAGCCGCAGCAATGGTCTACCTCCCAACAATCCGACCGCTCATCCGAGAACTCTTTCTATCCCGCGACCGGAGATGTTGTCGATCACACATTCAGCCGAGCACGTGCCGGGCATAAAGGATCTTCGCCCGGTGCAGGCCCCCCCGCACCGTGGATCAGCGTGCGGCCGCTGTCGAAGGTCAGGATGCGGCAGCCGTCTACCTCGACCCCGCACGAGCCCAGGCGCCACCCGCGACGGTGAGCGGATCGCGGCCGTGGTCGCCGTTGACGCCGCCGCGATCGAGCGTGCCGAGGACGCCTGGCTCGCCAATCTCGCCGCCGAGGCCTTGGCCGAGGAAGGCGAGTCCGTGCCGCTGGAACAGGTCAAGGCGGAACTCGGCCTGTGACCTCCTACCCGCGTGACGCTGCGTCCCGCGGCGCCGTCTGGCCAAGCTCGACCCACCATCCAACACTGGTCCGGAACGCCCAAGACCGGGCGGCCTCGCCCGGCTGAATGCGTTGTTCGATGTAGAGCACGCTGTTCGGCGAGTGCATCATCTTGAACGTCACCGCGCGGCCTCTGCCAGGTCGTGTCGTGCCTGCCGCGCTCCATTCGGCACTGAGTGATCGTCTGGCCATGCCCGTGATCCACGCGTTGGTCGTCACGCCGTGCCACCATGCCGAGCACCACCATACCCGGCCGGGTGTTCTGCTGGCTGTCCGCTTCCGTTGGGCGTGGCCGTGGGAGGACACTCAGATGTGAGGCCTCATCAGGCAGGCGGGACACTCCTACAGGGGGGCAAGATATGCCAACGACAGCGGATGCCTCACCAGTTACCCACGATGTTCCATTCCTCGACATCGTCGACCCAGCATCCGACCTCAACTCCCCGGAAGTGTCCCTGGCCCAGGCCAAGAGCTGGTACGCGGAAAGCCCAAACGGTCTCCTCGTGCTGCGGTACGCCGAGGCACAGGAGCTCCTGCGGGACAAGCGGCTGAACCACAATGGCAAGGGCTACATGGAGATGAACGGTGTCTTCGAGGGGCCGATCTACGACTGGTTCGTCCCGATGATCTCCAACCACGACGGGGACGACCATCGTCGCATACGTGGCCTGGTGAACAAGGCCTTCACCCCACGTATGGTCAGTAATTTGCGCCCGTTCGTCCGGGCGAAGGCCGGACACCTGGCCGAGTACCTGGGGTCGGTCGAGGTCTGCGATTTCGTTGAGGACTTCGCGAACCCGTTGCCACTCGCGGTCATGTGCGAGCTGCTCGGCGTGCCAGCCGAGGATTACGACACTTTCCGTATCTGGACCGCCGACATCGGCCTCGTCTTCAGCCTCGCTCACGGCGGTGACATCGCAGCACGCGTCCAGACCGCTGTGGTGGGGCTATACGAGTATGTCGACTCTCTGATCAACGACAAGAAGGCCACGCCGACGGACGACCTCATCTCCGCACTGGTGGCCGCCCAGCAGGCCGACGGCCTCGTGAGCAGAGACGAGCTACGCAACCTTATAGTCACGCTCGTGTTCGCCGCCCACGACACGACGCGCCACCAGCTCTCCAACGCCGTGGTCACCTTCTCCGAGCATCATGAGCAATGGACCCTGTTGGCTCAGCGTCCCGAGCTGGCGTCGCAGGCCGTCGAAGAGGTCATGCGTTGGTGCCCGTCGGCGACCTCTGTCTACCGGTTCGCGGCCGAGGACCTCGACTTCCGAGGGCTGCATATCAAGGAGGGCACTTTCCTCATGATCTGCGTGCGTGCCGCGCAGCGCGATCCGCGTGTCTTCCATAACGGGGGCTCGTTCGACATCACGGTAACCAGAGAAGCGATCCCACTCCAGTTCGGCGGGGGACCGCATTACTGCCTGGGTGCCGCGCTCGCCCGCGCTGAGCTCGGCGAGGCACTACCCGTGCTCGCCAGTCGGCTCGGGCCGCCGTCCATCGCCGGCCCCGTCACCTGGCGACCAACTACCGGTATCTACGGCCCGAACGAGCTTCCGCTACGATTCGGCTAAACCAGGCTCAATCGGCCAGGTAGAGCAGGTCGTTGGCTCGAACGGGTCAGGCGCGAAGACCAGCCCGGAGCGGGGACTCGTCCATCCGACGCGGGTGCGTGCCCTGTTCCGGCATGGGCGCGTGATGCACCGCGCGGGCTGCTTGGACGCCGGACTCCAGGGCGCCCTCGATCCAGGCGTGCCATAGCGAACAGTGTTCGCCAGCGAAATGGATGCGTCCTTCCGGCTTGCTGATCGTGGCATGCAGCGTGGTCTGCTGTTCTGGTTCGAAGAGCGCGAACGCGCCGGCCGCGTACGGGTCGTTGTACCAGCAGTGGGAGGTGCCGAACTCGAACTCGTCGACGATCTCCGGATGGATCTTTGCGACATCTTCCAGAGCCTGCCCGACCCGTTTGTCAACTCCCATCGCGCCCCACCGCAACGCGTCCTGGCCCCACGTGTAGCTGGCCAGCAGAACCCCGCGGTCGTCGTCCTCGAAGGGACGTGACGGGTAACAGATCCGCCGGATCGGCAGATCGGTCACCGTGGTGCCGCCATGGATCGCGTCGGTGCGTTCCCAGAACCGGTTCTTCACCTGGAAGAGGATCTTGGTCGAGGCATTGTAGTTCAGCTCGCGGATCGCTCGCTGCTTCGGTCGCGAGAACGCCGGGTGAACCTCTACGTCGCGCAGGACCGAGAACGGCATCGTGCAGATCGCGTAGTCCGCCTGGAACGCCCGCCGGCCAGCCGCCGTACTGACCTGCGCCGTGACCGAGTCACCGTCCTGTTCCAGAGCGCGTACCTCGTGCCCGAACAGGACGTTGTGCCGGAGCCTGTCGTAGAACGCGTTGGGCAGGCGGTCCATGCCGCCCTCGATCTCCTGCATGTCCTCAAACGCCCGGCCGACCACCTCGCGGAGCTGTTCGATGACCGCGGCGTTGAGGTTGCTCTCCCGAAAGCTCATGACCCCGTAGAGCTCGATGGCACCCTGGGAGAACCCGCGGTCGTGTAGGAAGCTGCGGATCGAGTGCCGGTCGTACTCCGCGCAGATCCGGTCCAGCCCAGCCTCGCCCTCACGGTCGTAGAGCTCTCGGATCTCCTGCGTGGCGGACGCCCACAGGTCCTCGTAGGTGCGACCGCGCTCGTGCGGTGCCAGCTCGAAGTCAAGTATCTCCGGGTTACCGTTCACCTCTGCCATGGTGAGACGGCGGCCACCAATGTAGACCAACGAGTTGGGGTTACCCATCACGAACGGTCGCAGTGTGAGCCCCAGATGCCGGCAGTACTCCAGAGTCAGGTCGTGGACCCGAGGAATCCGCATCGCCCCGGCCTCGGCGTAGAGGCCAGGCGCGAAGCCGCGCAGCGTGTAGACCCGCCCACCAACCCGCTGCTGGGCCTCCAGCACCACCACATCGTGCCCCTGCCGGACCAGCTCGTACCCGGCCACCAGGCCGGCCATGCCCGCGCCGATGACGATCACCCGCTTGCGTCCCCGGTCATCGCGGGCCAACCCCTCCGAGGCCGTCGCGACAACGTGTGAGGACACCCTCAAGCCTGGGCTGGGCTGCGCCGGGGCCGGGTCAGCGCTGGATTTGACAGCACTGTCAGTTGCGGAGCCGGCGTCGGGCCGCCAGGAACTGTTGGTCACTGCGACCATCCCCCCAGGGATGCCAGAAAGCCTACCAAAAGGATACGACCGGACATTGACAGTATCAGTGAGGTGAGCGGTCGGAAAGGGAACATCCCGCTGACCCACCCACTCGGGTGAGAACCAGGACCAACCGCAGCATCCACGACGAGAGGATCGCCGCGATCGTCGGGCGTCCGGGCCTCCCGGCCCGGATCGTGGACATCGACGCCGAAGTTGTTCGCAATGTCGCGCGCCGTCTTGTCCCGACGACGACCTGATAACCAGATGGCCCGGATAAACGCAGATGGCCCGGGTCGGATGCGGTCAGGTCGGTCTCACCGCCGGCATGCCGGCGCCGCCGAGCTGGTCGGGCCGGACCGCGAGCACCTGGTTGACCCCAACACCGTTGCGCACGAACGCGACCGACGAGACGGCAAGGTAGAGCCGCCAGACCCGGGCCCGCTCGGCCCCGACCAGCCGCTCCGCGTCCGCCCAGCGCTCCTCCAGGCCCCGCAACCAGGCCCGCAGCGTCAGGGCGTAGTGCTCGCGCAGTGCATGCACGTCACGCACCTCGAGGCCAGCCCCTTCCAGCGCCCGCACGGTCAACCCGACCGGCTGGAGCTCACCATCGGGGAAGATGTAGCGCGACATGAACGTCGGCCTGGGCTGCGGCTCGCCCTCCCGGCAGGCGATCGCGTGGTGCAGCACCCGGCCTCGTGGACGCAGCAGCCGGTACAGCCCGGCGGCATACTCGCCCAGCTTCGCGGTGCCCACGTGCTCGGCCATGCCGATGCTGACGACCGCGTCGTACGGCCCGTCAGCCACCTCACGGTAGTCCTGCTCGCGGATCTCCACCCGCTCGGCGAGACCGGCTGCGGCGATCCGCTGCCGGGCCTCGCTGACCTGCGAGGGGCTGATCGTGACGCCGACCGCCCGCACGCCGTGCTCCCGGGCAGCATGCCGGACGAAGCCGCCCCACCCGCAGCCGACGTCGAGCACCCGCATCCCGGGCCGCAGGTCCAGCTTGCGGCATACCAGGTCGAACTTGGCCGCCTGCGCCTCGTCCAGCGTGCGCACGCCGTCCGGCCAGTACCCGCACGAGTAGGCCATCGTCTCGCCGAGAAAGAGCCGGTAGAAGTCGCTGCTCACCTCGTAGTGATGGGCGATCGCGGCGGCGTCCCGGCGCAGCGAATGCCGCCAGCCGGTCAGCTGCGCCTCGGTCGCCGGTGGCGGCAGGGGCCGCCCGACGCCGTGCAGCGCGGTCATCTCACGCAGCACCCGGACCGCATCGCGCAGGCCGACCCGTCGGTGGAACGCTACGAGCACGTCGACCAGCCCGGCCACCGTCTCCAGCAGGTCGCCCTCAACGTCGAGGTCGCCGACGACGTAGGCACGGGCCACGCCGAGCTCACCCGGCGCCCACATCATCCGGCGCAGCGCGTCCGGAGAGCGCACGACCACGGTCGTCGTCGCCTCCGGCGGGCCGGCGGTGGAACCGTCCCAGGCGCGCAGCCGCACCGGCACCTCGGTGTGCAGGGATCCCTGGACCAGGCTGAGCAGCCGGCTCGCGACCGGAACCGGCCGCGCTGTGATCGTCATCTCGCCACCCCTCATCGTGGGCAACCCCAGACAACCTGCACGCTAGCTGGCCGGTGCGTCCGCGGTACGACAGTCCGCGCGCTTGGGCATACGATCGCTGCCGCCAGCACCGGTCTCATCAGCACCGGTCTCATCGGGAGGATCAACGGCATGGGTCTTGAGAAGCCAGAGATCACGGAGGTCGGGGACGCGCCGCCCACCGACCTGCAGATCAACGATCTCGTCGAGGGCGAGGGTGCGCAGGCCAAGCCGGGCGACTCCGTCACCGTCCACTACGTCGGCGTCGCGTACTCCACCGGCCGGCAGTTCGACGCCTCCTGGGACCGGGGCCGTCCGTTCTCCTTCCCGCTCGGCGCCGGGCGGGTGATCGCCGGCTGGGACCAGGGCGTCGCCGGGATGCGGGTCGGCGGCCGGCGGGAGCTGCGGATCCCCTCCCACCTTGGCTACGGCGACCGCGGCGCCGGCCAGGCGATCCGGCCAGGCGAGTCACTGATCTTCGTCGTGGACCTGTTGTCCGTGACCTGACGACCACGACTCACAGGGGCACGGCATCGTCCTCACAGCCTGCGTACAGCATCCGGCCGCAGGCTGGTGGTGGCTCCGAAGGTCGGAGCGTCTCACCCACCAGGGGAACAATGAACGCCGATCACCGGCGGGTTCGGATGTGGCTGGTCACGGGGGCTGCCGCGGTCGGAGCGCTGCTCGGCGCCGCTGGCATCGCAACGGCGGCCTCGTCCAGCCGGTCCGCGACGACGAGCAGCTCGACAACGGACAGCGCGTCCGGCAACACCGCCCCGAACGGCGCACCTGACCCGGCCCGTGCCGGCCACGGGCCCGACGAGACGCTGCTCACCGGCAGCACCGCCGACAAGGTCAAGGCCGCGGCGCTGGCGGCCGTACCGGGCGGCACCGTCATCCGGGTCGAGACCGACTCCGCGGGCTCGCCGTACGAGGCACACCTGACCAGGCCCGACGGCACCCAGGTCACCGTCAAGGTGGACGCCAACTTCACGGTCACCTCGACCGAGGCTGGCTTCGGCGGCGGGCCGGGGGACCGCCACCGCTGACCCCGTCCCCCATGAGGGCCTGGCCGGCGGCGCGCCCCAGCCGCGGTCAGGCCCCACCACGGTCCGCGGCGCCGACCAGCCGGTGCATGACGTGCAGCGGGACCAGGCCATGCGCGGGGTGCCGGAACGCGGCGGGCACCGTTCCCACAATGGTGAAGCCGAGTGACCGCCACAGCGCGATGGCCCGGGTGTTCGTACCGACCACGGCGTTGAACTGCATGGCCAGGTAGCCTAGCTCGGCTGCCCGGTGGAGCAGCCGCTCGGCCAGCGCACGGCCGACACCATGCCCGGTGGCCGCCGCGGCGACCATGAAGCTGGCGTTGGCCACATGCGAGCCGCGGCCGGGCTGGTTCGGTTTCAGCACCGCGGTGCCCACCACAGCGCCGTCCCTCGCCGCGACCCACACCTCGGCCGGCTCGGGCAGCATCCACAATGCCCGGGCCTCGGCCTCAGGGGTGTCCGGCGCCCAGCAGTACGTCTCGCCCGCGGCCACCACCTCGTGCCACACCGGCCAGATCGCGGGCCAGTCCGGCTGGGTTGCCCGGCGCAGCTCCACCGGGCACATCATTCCCGAACGGCGCGGTCCGCGGGCAACCCAGCCGGGGCAGGCTGGGCCCGGCCAGATCGGGAAGACCCGACAGCGCCGGCAGGCCGGCTGGGATGAGCGCCAACCCCGGCCCGACAACCGGCACGCTGGGCAGCGGCAGCTTGGACAGCGGCAGGCCGCTGACCCCTCCTAGAGGACGAGGTGATGCCGGGCAGCCCCTGTGCTGCCCGGCCCGGCACCTGCAGCCGGGCGGGATCGGATGAGAGCCAGCCCCGCCCTCGATACCGCGCCCCCGGCTCCCCCGCCGACTACATGCCGTAACTAATCATTACTTACGGTATGCAACGACGGGTAGCTGAGAAAGGTGACACACAACCTCGAGGGAGCACCGCCCGGCCGCCCGGACCGGACTGCCTGATGTGGACTACCTGACCTGGACCGTCCGATGTGGACCGTCCTCAGGGGACGGAGGGCGCCCGCGATGACCACCCCGGGCTGCCCGGTTGCCCCTGCCGCTCAGCGGCCGGTCCCGGTGTAGACGATCGCGTCCTCGTCGCCACCGAGGCCGAACGCGCTGTGCAGGGCGCGCACCGCGGCGTCCACGTCGATGTCCCGGCACACCACGGAGATCCGGATCTCCGACGTGGAGATCATCTCGACGTTCACCCCGGCCTCGGCGAGCGCCCGGAAGAACGTCGCCGACACGCCCGGGTGGGACCGCATCCCGGCTCCGACCAGGGACACCTTGCCGATGTGCGCGTCGTAAAGCAGGCCCTCGAACCCGACCAGGTCCTGCGCCCGGCTCAGCGCGGCCATCGCCACCGGCCCGTCGTCCATCGGCAGCGTGAAGGAGATGTCGGTGCGCACGCTGCCGTGCGTGGACACGTTCTGGACGATCATGTCGATGTTGACCTCGGCGTCGGCAAGCGTCTCGAAGATCAACGCGGCCTGACCGGGCTTGTCCGGCACGCCGACCACGGTGATCTTGCCCTCGCTACGGTCGTGGGCGACGCCGGTGATAATCGCCTGTTCCACGGGCAGGTCCTTCATGAAGCCGGTCACGGTGGTGCCGGGATGGGACGAGAACGACGAACGGACGTGCACCGAGATGCCGTACCGGCGGGCATACTCGACGCTGCGCAGGTGCAGCACCTTGGCCCCGCAGGCGGCCATCTCCAGCATCTCCTCGTAGGTGATGCGGTCCAGCCGGCGGGCCCGGGGCACGATCCGGGGATCGGCGGAGTAGACGCCGTCGACGTCAGTGTAGATCTCGCAGACGTCCGCGTTCAGCGCCGCGGCCAGCGCGACCGCCGTGGTGTCGGTGCCGCCGCGGCCGAGGGTGGTGATGTCCTTGGTGTCCTGCGACACGCCCTGGAAGCCCGCCACGATCGGGATCGCCCCAGTATCGAGAGTCTGCCGGATCCGGCCCGGTGTGACGTCGATGATGCGCGCCCGGCCGTGCGTCGAGTTGGTGATCACGCCGGCCTGCGATCCGGTGAACGAGCGTGCCTGGAAGCCGAGCGAGCTGATCGCCATGGCCAGCAGCGCCATCGAGATCCGCTCGCCCGCGGTGAGCAGCATGTCGAGCTCGCGCGGCGGTGGCAGCGGGGAGACCTGCTGGGCTAGGTCGAGCAGCTCGTCGGTCATGTCGCCCATCGCCGAGACCGCGACCACGACATCGTGGCCGAGCCGCCGGCTGGCGACGACCCGTTCGGCGACCCGCTTGATCTTCTCGGCATCCGCGACCGAGGAGCCGCCGTACTTCTGAACGACGAGCCCCACGGGGTCCTCTTTCTGCTTGCTGCGCGGTCCGGCGTGCGGCGTCCAGCCTACCGGCGCCCGCCCAGCGGACATCGCCACCGGCACGGCACACGCCAGTTCCGGGACAACCGAGCCCCCCGGTCTCTATCTTGGTCACGCATGCCATCGCTCACCTGCCCCCATTGCTCCCAGTGCTCCCGGTGCCCCCAGTGCTCCCGGCGCGACCAGCACAACGATGTGGAGAACACGTGTCCGTGAGCCGAACCTGCCCGAGCGACGTCCGGCTGCATCCGCTGATCGCCGAACGGTGGAGCCCGCGCGCCCTCGACCCCACCCGGGACATCGCCGACATGCAGCTCGTCGCGGTGCTGGAAGCAGCCCGGTGGGCGCCGTCGTCGGGCAACCGGCAGCCGTGGCGGTTCCTGGTCGGGCGACGGGGGGACGAGACCTTCACCGGCATCTCCGCCACGCTGTTCGAGGGCAACCAGGTCTGGGCGAGCAACGCTGCGGCCCTGGTGCTGGCCTGCGCCGTCACCCACGCCCCGGACGGCACCGCGCTGACCCACGCGCCGTACGAGCTGGGCATGGCTGTCGCGCAGCTCTGCCTGCAGGCGCAGGACGAGGGGCTGGTCGCGCACCAGATGGCCGGCTTCGACGCGGAGAAGGCGGCGCTGGTCTTCACCATCCCCGACCATGTCCGGGCCTACGCCGTGATCGCGCTCGGTTACCTGGCCGATCCAGGCAGCCTGCCCGAGCACCTGCGGGCCCGGGAGACCGCCCGGCGGGAGCGCCGCCGGGTGCGTGAGTTCGCCTTCTCCAAGCGGTACGGCGAGTCGCTGTACCTGCGCTGAGGCCGCCCTTCGACGGCCCGACGGCACTTGGCTGTGGTGGCCCGTTGATCTCCAGTCGGGCAACAGCTCGGTGATCGTCAGCTCGGTGATCGTCCCGCGCTGGTCCTGGCCCCGGGAACGTCCTGGCTCAGGCGAGAACGCCCGATTGGGTGGATACGCGGGTGTTGTGAGATCTTCTTGGCAGCGCCGCTGGCCCACGGGCTACGGGGCGCAGTGGACTGGCTCAGCCAACGCCTCCTGACCCCTGGCGTCGCGCGCCGCTGACCCCTCCTCGCTCGTGCTTTCTTCTGGCGCGTATTGTGCCGTTTGCCTGCCAAGCTAGAGAGGGCTGCCGCTGTGGACGACATGGTCTCGACTGGACCCGTCGGCTTCGACAAGATGCGTCATATGCTCGCCAGGGCCGCGGAGCTGCGCGACCGCGAGCAGCGCCAGTTCTACGACTCCCTCGAGGATGTGCGCTCCCGGCTGCGCGCCGTCGAGACCTTCGCCAACGACGGCAACACCCGGCTCCCGCTGCTGACCGACCACATGAGCGGCGTGCAGGACCGGCTGCAGCACCTCCCCGACCGCACCGAGATCAGCGTGATCGCCGAGCGGCTAGACGAGGCGCTGCTCCGGATCGACGCGCAGGACCAGGTGCTGGCCCAGGTCGCCGGCACGCTGGGCGGGCTGGTCGACCGGATGTCCCGGCCGATCGAGCACCTCGACGCCCGGCTGGAGGGGGTCACCGGCCGGTTCGAGGGTGTCTCCGGGCGGCTGGACGGGCTGGACGACCGGCTCACCCACCTGCACAGCCGGCTGGACGACGTCGGCTCCACCATCGCCCGGCAGGCCAGCCAGATCCAGTCGCTGCCGGAGATGCTGGATGTGCCGGCACTGCACCGGCGGTTCGACGACCTGGGCGGCGACGTGACGGCCCGCTTCGACGAGCTGCTCACCCAGCCCGGGCTGGACCCGAGCGAGCGGCTGGACGACCTCGCCGCGCGGCTGGAGCAGCTCACCCAGCGGCTGGAGTCGGTCACGTCGCGGCTGGACTCGATCGAGGACAGCGTCAAGGCCGAGGTCACCACGCTGTCCGGCGTTGTCGAGCAGGGCATCGAGAAGATCGAGGGCAGCGTGGTGGCGCGGCCCGACCGCGAGGAGATCAGCACCACGCTGCGGGCCACCCACAGCGAGTCCGAGAAGCGCATCACCAGCCAGCTCGACGAGGCGCTCACCGCCCTGGCTGAGATCATGCTGGGACGTTCCCCGAAAGTATCGGCTTCCAGGGGGCGTAAAAGTGGCCGCGATGATGACCTGGAGGATGCGGACGCCGAGGCCTGAGCCTCAGGTCGTCCAGCTTCCCGACCTTGATGACGACGGCGACGCGGCGCCGAGCACGGCGGCATCGCCCACACCGTCGACGAACGACGTCGCGGTTGCCGTTCCGGCGCCGGCCGAGACCGTCGCGGCAGCCAAGCCGAGGGCGGCACGCAGACCGACCAAGGCGGGCACTGCCAGTGCGGGCGTTGCCAAAGCGGCTCGCCCGGCTCGCCCGGCCAAGGTGGTCGCCCCTTCGGCGCCGGCCGAGGCAGCCTCGGCGAAGGCGGCCAAGGCAGCGCCAGCCAGGGCGCGCAAGGCACCGGCAAAGAAGGCCGCCACGGCCGCCACGGCCCGGGCAACGCCGCCGCCCGTGGTGGAGACCACGGAACCGGATGTTCCCGCGGCCGATCCGACCCCTGTCGGGCCGACCAAGGCCGAGCCGGCCCAGCGACCCGCCAAGGCCGTCCCCGTACCAGCGAAGAAAGCTGCCCGCCGCCGTACCTGAGGCACCTCCAACAACAAGAGGTCACCACAACACGTTGTGGTGACCTCTTGTTGCCTTGCGACCCCAACAGGTACCCACACGGCGTTAAGGTCACCACCTGCTCAAGTCGCCGCCTGCCCGACTTGGGCTTAGACTCCCCCATCATGCGTCGGCTGAACCTGCTCCTTAGCAGCCGCGGCGAGGCTCCACGGTAGACCGGCCGTCCTCGCCGCGGTGTTGCTGCGCCGTGCTGGTCGTTTCCGTCCAGATAGACCCTGAGGAGCAGACACCGGTGCCTATCCAGCCACGCAACACGCCTACCCAACCCCGCAACACGCAGCGCCCGTCCGGCATGCCGACCCACCGCTACCGCGCGTTCCCAGCCATCAACCTGCCCAACCGCACCTGGCCGACCAGAACAGCCACCGCCGCCCCACGCTGGCTGTCCACCGACCTGCGCGACGGAAACCAGGCACTGATCGACCCGATGAGCCCGGCCCGCAAGCGGGCCATGTTCGAGCTGCTGGTCCGGCTGGGCTACAAGGAGATTGAGGTCGGCTTCCCGGCCGCCAGCCAGACCGACTTCGACTTCGTCCGGCAGCTCATCACCGAGGACATGGTGCCGGACGACGTCACCATCTCGGTGCTCACCCAGGCCCGCAAGGAGCTGATCGAGCGCACCGTGCAGAGCCTGGTCGGCGCAGCCAAGGCCAACGTGCACCTCTACAACGCGACCGCACCGGTGTTCCGCCGGGTGGTCTTCAACGTTGACCGAGCCGAGTGCGTCACGATCGCGACCCGCGGCACCGAGGCCGTCATGAAGTACGCCGAGCACCTGCTGCCCGACACCGACTTCGGCTATCAGTACTCGCCGGAGGTCTTCACCGGCACCGAGCTGGAGTTCGCCGCCGAGATCTGCGAGGCGGTGATGGACGTCTGGCAGCCCGAGCCGGACCGGGAGATCATCCTGAACCTGCCGGCCACCGTCGAGATGTCCACGCCGAACGTGTACGCCGACCAGATCGAGTGGATGTCGCGACACCTGACCCGGCGGGACTCGGTGTGCCTGTCCCTGCACCCACACAACGATCGGGGCACGGCGGTGGCCGCGGCCGAGCTAGCAATGCTGGCCGGCGCGGACCGGATCGAGGGCTGCCTGTTCGGCAATGGCGAGCGCACCGGCAACGTCGACCTGGTCACGCTTGGCCTGAACCTGTTCAGCCAGGGCATTGACCCGATGATCGACTTTTCCGACATCGACGAGATCCGCCGTACGGCCGAGTACTGCAACCAGATCGGGGTACACGAGCGGCACCCCTACGCCGGGGACCTCGTCTACACCTCATTCTCTGGCTCGCACCAGGACGCGATCAAGAAGGGCTTCGAGGCACAGGAGATCGACGCCGCGGCGGCCGGCGTACCGGTCGCGGAGCTCGGCTGGCAGATCCCCTACCTGCCGATCGACCCCAAGAACGTCGGACGGTCGTACGAGGCCGTGATCCGGGTCAACAGCCAGTCCGGCAAGGGCGGCGTCGCGTACATCATGAAGTACGAGCACGCCCTGGACCTGCCGCGCCGGCTGCAGATCGAGTTCAGCGGGGTGATCCAGCGGGTCACCGACGCCGAGGGCGGTGAGGTCGCGGCCGACGCGATGTGGCGGGCTTTCGAGGCGGAGTACCTCGTCGGCGGCGGGCCGGTCGAGCTGCTCACCCACCACACCGACAGCGCCGTCGAGGAGAAGGACAGGCTGTCGGTGGAGGTCCGGGTCGACGGCGAGCCGCGTGTCCTCGAGGGCACCGGCAACGGCCCCATCGCGGCCTTCGTCGACGCCCTGGCCGATGTCGGCTATCACGTGCGGGTGCTGGACTACGCCGAGCATGCTATGTCGGCCGGCGGGGACGCCAAGGCCGCAGCGTACCTGGAGTGTGAGGCGGGCGGCCGGACGCTGTGGGGGGTCGGCATCGACGCTAACATCGTGACCGCCTCGCTCAAGGCGGTCGTCAGCGCCGTGAACCGGGCAGCCAGGGTTAACCCTGCAACTCTCGGTGATCAGCGCGGCCTCTAGATCGTTACTTATAACGCAAAACGTGGATTATGATGCTACTGTTTTCGTCAGATGGGCCAGGTGACGGCTGGTCTCCGGTACCAGCGACTTTGTCCCCGAGCGGGCGCCCCGCGGCAACGCCGAGCCGCGGGGCGCTTTAACGCCCTGACAGCGGTCGCATCAGGGGCTGGTGCCGGCCGGCATCGGCGGTCAGACCTCGAGCGTACGGCGGCCGGAGAACGCCCGGCCGAGGGTGACCTCATCGGCGTACTCCAGGTCTCCGCCGACCGGCAGGCCGCTGGCCAGCCGGGTCACGACCAGTCCCATCGGCTTGACCAGCCGGGCCAGGTAGGTAGCGGTCGCCTCACCCTCGAGGTTCGGGTCGGTGGCCAGGATGAGCTCGGTGATCGTGCCGTCGGCCAGCCGGCGCATCAGCTCGCGCACCCGCAGGTCGTCCGGACCGACGCCGTCGATTGGGCTGATCGCGCCGCCCAGCACGTGGTAGCGGCCGCGGAACTCCCGGGTCTTCTCCACCGCGACGACGTCCTTGGGCTCCTCGACCACGCAGATCACCGCCGGGTCCCGGCGCGGGTCGCGGCAGATCTTGCACTCCTCAGACTCCGCCACGTTGCCACAGACCCGGCAGAACCGGACCTCGTTCTTGACCCGGACCAGCGCGGCGGACAGCCGCAGCACGTCGGCCGGGTCAGCGGCCAGGAGATGGAACGCAAGCCGTTGCGCGCTCTTCGGCCCGATCCCGGGCAGCCGCCCGAGCTCGTCGATGAGATCCTGAACGGCGCCCTCGTACACGGCTCAGAACGGCAGGCCGGGAACGCCGGTGCCGCCGCCGAGATCGCCGAGCCCCTGCGTCAGCGGGCTCATCTTCTCCGCGGCCAGCTCGCCGGCCAGCCGGTTCGCGTCCCGGATCGCGGCGACGACCAGGTCCTGCAGCGTCTCCACGTCGTCCGGGTCGACCACCTTCGGGTCGATGGTGAGCGAGTGCAGCTCGCCGGAGCCGGACACGGTTGCGGTGACCAGGCCGCCGCCAGCGTGACCAGTCACCTCTGCCTGCCCAAGCTCCTCCTGCGCGGCGAGCATCTGCTCCTGCATCTTCTGCGCCTGCTTCATGATCTGCTGCAGGTCGAGCTGGCCATCGGGTCGCACGGTATGTCCTCTCGTCGGAGCGCTCGGCCCGAGCCTATCCGGCAAAGGTGACAGGCTGTGCGGTGTGCTACGCCGTTGCGCCCTTGCCCTTGCCCTTGCCGCCGTGAGCGGCTGTGCTGGTCCGGCAGCCAGAGAGACCCCACCCGGCCCGGCCCCCGGATCGCCGTCCCAGCCGTCGATCGCGCGGTCAGCCACCGTACCGCCGGCCCGACCGTCGAGTGTGGCGACGCCCCGCCCGACACTGCCATACCTGACGCCGGCCCGCACCACGCCGGCGCCGCCCCCGCCCCCACCGCCGCCCCCGCGTGGCACGGTGGTGGTGCTCGACCCGGGCCACAACGGCGGGAACGCCGCCCACCCGGATCTCATCAACCGACAGGTGCCGGCCGGGTTCGGGCAGACCAAGGCGTGCAACACCACCGGTACGGCGACCGATCGCGGCTACACCGAGCACGCGTTCAACTGGGACGTGACCCAGCGGGTCCGGCGGATCCTGACCGCACGGGGGGTCACCGTGCTGCTCACCCGCCGCGACGATGTCGGCGTGGGGCCGTGCGTGAACGAGCGGGCCGCGATCGGCAACCGGGCCCGGGCGGCGGCCGTGGTGTCGATCCACGCCGACGGGCATCCGGGCGGGCACGGCTTTCACGTGATCGAGGCGGCCCGACCGCCCGCCGGGGCCGCGGTGGCAGCGGCGGCACACCGGCTCGCGGCGGCGGTGCACGACCGGTACGCGGCCGAGGCCGGGTTCGCGCCGTCGACGTACGTCGGCTCGAACGGCTACGACCCGCGCACCGACCTAGCCGGGCTGAACCTGTCCAGCCAGCCGGCGATCTTCATCGAGTGTGGCAACATGCGCGATGCCGACGACGCCGCTCGGATGACCAGCGCGGCTGGCCGGCAGCGGGTCGCGCAGGCCATCGCCGATGGCATCCTCCGCTACCTCGCCCTCACCCCGCCCCGCTAACCCGTGTGGTCACCTCTGCGCCGTGTGGTGACCTCTTGGGGTGGTGAGACAACGAAAGGTGACCACATGGCGCGTAGGTGACCACACGGCGTGCCGGACCAACGAAAGGTGACCACAACGCCGAGAGGTGACCACAGCCAAAGGGCACCCGCTGGAGGCGCCGGCCGAGGAAGCCCGCGGTCACCAGTCGACGGGCTGGCCATCGGCGAAGAAGCCGCCGGTCGGGCCGTCGTCAGGCAGCGTGGCCAGCCACACCGGCGTGGCCGCGCCCTGCGCCACCGTCCGGGGCGCGTCCGGGCCGCCCATCTCGGTCCGCACCCAGCCCGGCGACACGGCGTTCACCAGGATGCCGCTGCCGAGCAGCTCTCCCGCCAGCAGCCGGGTCAGCGCGTTCAGCGCCGTCTTGGAGACCCGGTACGCCGGCTCGCCCACCCCCATGGCAGACAGCGAGGCGAGCCGGCTGGACAGGTTCACGATCCGGCCGTACCCATGCCGGCGCATCTGGGGGATCGCCATCGAGCAGCACCGCCAGGCGCCGTACAGGTTGATCTCGACGGTTTGGCTGATCCGGCTGAAGTCGGGCCGCAGCGCGGTCTGGTCCTCGTCGATCGCGATGCCGGCGTTGTTGACCAGGACGTCAAGCCGGCCGAGCTGGACGGCGACCTCGGCGAACGCCCGCTGCACGCTGTCCGGGTCGGCCACGTCGAGCGGCACGCTGGAGACCGAGAGGCCCTCGCCCACCAGCGCCCGGGCAGCATCCACACCGCGACCGCCATCTCGCGCGCCGATCACCACATGCAGGCCGCGGCCAGCGAGCTGCCGAGTGATCTCCAAGCCGAGCCCCCGGTTGCCGCCAGTGATCACGGCGACCCGGCCTCCACCCGAGATTTCCCGCAACTATGCGGCGAAGTCGGCCAATGCCTCGTCCAGCTCCCTGACTCGAGGTTCGCGGCGCCAGGGGTCCAGCCCCCGCCGGAACTCCTTGATCGCGGCCAGGCTGCGCGGAGAGTTGCCCCGCCGGGCCAGCCCCACAGCGTCGATCGCCAGCGTGCAGGCGTAGTCGACATCATTGAGCGCGAGCCGGGCGCTGGCCAGCCGGATGTGGTAAAGCGTCCGGTCCCGGATGTAGGACGGGTCCTGTATCCGCAGCGCCTCGCCGAGCCGCTCCTCGGCCTCCCTGGACTTGTTCAGGTCCAGCCAGCACGCGCCCGCCTGGGCGGCCAGCTCGGCCTCGTCGAAGTAGTAGATCCAGGCCGGGTCGTCCTGCCCGCGGTGTGCCTGGCCCAGCGCCTCCTCGGCCCGACCCAGCGCCACGGCGCAGGCTGACCGGTCCCCTGCGAGGGCGTGCGCTCGTGCCTCCCGGCTCGCCAGCATCGCCCGCACCCGCGGCGTGGCCACCCGGGCCGCACCGTGGCAGGCCCGCTGCGCCAGGATCACGCCGTCCCGCGGCTCACCCACGGTGGCGGACTGCAGGCTCATACCGGCCAGCACGTTCGAGCCGAGCTGCCGGTCGGCTGCGGCATGCGCCGCGTGCAGCGCGGCAACGTAGTACCGCTGGGCCGCGCCGTGCAGCCCGGCGTCGAAGGACACCCAGCCAGCAAGCTGGCCGAGCTCGGCCGAGACCGCGTACAGCCGAGCGCCCACGGCCGAGCTGTAGCTGCTCTCCGCCAGCAGGCCACCGACCAGCCGCAGCTCGGCATCCACCACGTGCCGGAGCTGCTCGCCGCCGAGCTGGTCGTCCATCCGCCGCAGCAGTGGGATCCGGTCCTCGATCCAGCCGACCACCTCGCCGTCCACCCGGCTGCGGCCGGTCGTCACGGCAGTGATCTTCTCCGGCTCCACGGACAGCCACTGATCGGCAAGCGCCGTCAGCACCCCCCCAGACATGACGATGAACCCCCGGCGGTCGAGCATTGCACGCTCCAAGACGTCTGCTAGTGCGGCCAGGCTCCCCGCGCCGGTCCACGGGAAGTCTGTTGGAATCGAGTCGCCGGTCGGCAGCCAGCGCGGCCATGGACACCGCACCACCTGCTCGTCCGGCACGGCCAGCAGTGCTGCCAGCGCCAACTGAGTGTCATGGTCGGGTACAACGCCCCAGTGCTCCCAGCGCCACGCCTTCTCGCGGCGGGCGGCCATGTTGCCGATGTGTGGCATCCTTGTCGCCTGTCGGGCGATCGCGTCGACCAGCCCCTGGTAGGACCAGCCGGCGAGATAGCGCACCATAGCGAGTGGATGGGAGAACGACGAGGGCTGCTTGTCCGCGTTGTGCACGGCGGGCCACCTCCCATTGCGGGTCAACCGATCCAACGACTCCTTCCGCCAAAGGATGCGGCCGGGGCTCGGCACGGAAGGTCGCGCCGAGCCTACCCTGGACAACAGCGAGACAACATGACCAGGAGTTTCGATGGGCGACACTGTGCGTTGACCAGACAGTCACGTATCGCGTCTGGCACCGTTGTCGTCCGGCACCGCTGTGGAGGTGAACGAGGATGACGAGGCATTTCCCTCGGCTGGCACCGCGGGAGCCGCCCGGTCCGCCGGTCCTTCCGGCACCGCCGGGCAGCTCGGCGTTCAGTGATCCAGCGTTCAGCAACCCGGCCTTCACGGACGTCGCCTTCGACGACCCGGCCTACGCATCGTTCTTCGCCGAGTACCGCCACGGCCGCGACGACCCAGCTCCAACGGAGTCGAAACGGCACCGGGCCAACCGGCGAAATAGAGACTGACCCGGCATGCGGCTGACAATGGTCGTCGTATGCCGGCGGACGGCGGTACCTGGGACGGTCTACTGACCCCGACCGTTCCGAGGAACGCCGGGCGCGGCACGCGGTTGCCGGGTGGACCGGTCCCCACCCGGACGACGCGCGGCCGCCACGGTGGTGCGGGGCTCCCCTGGCCCTTCCCGGAGCCCCGCACCTACCGTGAGCCCAGACGAGTGGACCATCCTTCTGTCAAAGCCCCTGTGATCTCGGCGTCGCGTCCAGCCGCCATCCCGGCTCATATGCGGGCGCATAGCCCTGATCGGCCTACAGCCTGAGCGGTGATCCTGTGGCAGGGTCGAGAACGTGACCATGACGCTCCGGGAACTGCTCGACGTTCGCACCTGCCGGGCGTACGACCTAACCGCAGACGGGCAGGTTCTGGTCGGGTACGACGACACCGGCACCGTGCAGCTCTACGAGGTCGACCCGGACGGACGTTGGGCCCAGCTCACCGACCTCGCGGACGGCTGCCGCGGTCGTTACCTGCCCGGCGAGCGTCGGGTTGTCGTCGAGCATGACACGGCCGGCACCGAGCGGTACCAGCTCTCGCTGCTCCAGCTCGACGTGCCCGGTGCGACGCTGGAGCCGCTGGCGCACGACGAGCGGCACGTCCACCGCTTGGTCGACGTCCGGCCCGGCAAGATCGTCTACGCCACCAACCGACGCAACGGCGTGGACTTCGACGTCGTGGTCCGCGACCTGGCCAGCGGCACGGACCGGGTCTGCTACGACGGCGGCGGGTACGTCGCGGAGGTCGCGGTCTCCCCGAACGAGCGGTACGTCGTGCTGACCCGCCCGGCCGCGCCGGCCAACTCCACCCAGCTCGTGCTGGTGGACACCGGTACCGGGCTGGCCACCGAGCTCACCCCGGCCGACGAGCCGGCGCTCTACCGCCGGCCGGTGTGGGCGCCGGACTCGGCGTCGTTCACGGTCAGCACCGACTCCGGCCGGGAGCTCGCCGGGGTGGCCCGCTTCGATCTGGACGAGGTCGCCGGGACCGGCTGGAGCTGGGAGTACGTCGAGACCGACGACGAGTGGGACCTGGCCGGCTGGCCGTCGCCGGACGGCAAGCGGCTGCTGGTCGTGCGCAACGTCGACGGCGCGCACGAGCTGTTCCTGGACGGCGTCGCCGTGAAGCTGCCGCCGGGCGGGGTGCTGGGCCGGCTGACCGAGCCGGTATGGTCGCCGGACGGCAGCCTGCTGGCCATCACCTACTCCTCTCCGGTCGAGCCAGGCGACGTGTGGGTCGTCAACGGCGGTTCCGTGGTCCGGCGTACCGACTCCGCCCCGGGCCTGGACCGTACGCGGCTGGTCAGCCCGACGTCGCACCGCGTGCCCGCGCCGGACGGCAGCGAGATCCCGTGCTTCCTCTACCGCGGACCGGACTGCGACGGGTCGGTGGTAGTGACCGTGCACGGCGGGCCGGAGGCGCAGGCCACCCGGACCTGGTCGCCGTTGATCCAGGCGCTGGTCGCGCAGGGCCACGCGGTGGTGGTGCCGAACGTGCGTGGCTCCACGGGCTACGGCAAGTCCTGGTACGCCGCCGACGACGGGCGCAAGCGCCTGGCCTCGGTGGCCGACCTGGCCGCGGTCCACGCCTGGCTGCCGTCCCTCGGGCTGGAGCCGGGCCGGGCCGCGCTGCACGGCGGCTCGTACGGCGGGTACCTGGTGCTGGCCGGGCTGACCATGCAGCCGGAGCTGTGGGCGGCCGGCGTGGACATCGTCGGGATCTCCTCGCTGGTCACCTTCCTGGAGAACACCTCGGCGTACCGGCGGGCGCACCGCGAGCGGGAGTACGGCTCGCTGGCCGCGGACCGCGACTTCCTGGTGGCGGCCTCGCCGATCACCCACATTGACGCCATCCGCGCCCCGCTGCTGATCCTGCACGGCGCGAACGATCCTCGGGTGCCGCTCGGCGAGGCAGAGCAGATCGCGGCCGCCGTACGGGCCCGCAGGCTGGAGTGCGAGCTCGTCGTCTACCCGGACGAAGGGCACGCCTTCGGCAAGCGGGCCACGCTGTACGACAGCCAGCCGCGGATCGCTGCGTTCCTCGCCAGGCAGCTTCGCGGGGGGTGACCGGGGATGGAGCTGTTCCGCGCTGACGAGGTCTTCGACGAGGACTACCTGCACTTCTACTCGGCGGTTCTCGGGCACGAGCGCAACGAGCGGGAGGCGGCGTTCGTCGTCCGGCTGGCCGGGATCGGCGAGGGCACCCGAGTGCTGGACGTGCCGTGCGGACACGGCCGGATCGCCAACCGGCTGGCCACCCTCGGGGCCGACGTGATCGGCGTGGACATCGTCGACCGGTTCCTGGAGGAGGCGGAGAAGGACGCGGCCCGGCGCTGGGTCGACGTGCGCTATGTCCGGGCCGACATGCGTGAGCTGGTGGCGGCCGAGCCGGTCGACGTGGTGCTCTGCTGGTACGTCTCGTTCGGATACTTCGACGATCCGGTCAACCGGCAGGTGCTGGACCGGTTCCGGGCTGCGCTGCGGCCGGGCGGGCGGCTGGTGCTGGACGTGCACAACCGGGTTGCGGTGGCCCGGACCGTGCCGGCGACCGGGCGTGGCCGGACCGTGCTGATGCGCCGGGACGGCGACCTGCTGGTGGACACCGTGCGGCTGGACGTGGACGGCGACCGGGTGGTCACCTCCCGCACGATCGTCCGGGACGGGCGGCTGCGGGAGACGGCGTTCGTGGTGCGCATGTTCTCCGCCGCCGAGCTGCGTGACTGGCTGCGGGTGGCCGGTTTCCGGCAGGTCGAGCTGTTCGGGCTGAACGGCGCGCCGTTCACCGCCGACTCCCCCCGGATCGTGGCCGTCGCCACCGCCTGACCCCGGTGTGGTCACCTCTCGGCGTTGTGGTGACCTCTTGTTGTTTGCGGCGCCCGTGTGGTCACCTCACGGGGTCGGCGGGGTCGGCGGGGTCGGCCTTCGGCGTATGGACCCGCTCCAGCCGTACGCCGCGACCGAACAGCAGCGCCGGCACTGCCCTGGTCAGGGGGATCCGTAGTACCAGCCGAGCCAACAGGGGCAGCCGCACCGGCTCGCCGGCACCGTGCATCAGCGGGCTGATCACCCGGCGCTGGATCAGCACCTGGACCGCCTGGGTGATCCGGGTCGGCAGCTCCCGGCGACGCTGCACCGCCCGCAGCGGACCAAGGCCGACGTCGCTGCCGCCGGCCGCGAGCGGGCCGGCCAGCGCGTTCGCCGCGGCCACCGCGTCCTGCACGGCCAGGTTGATGCCGACGCCACCGATCGGCGACATGGCGTGCGCGGCGTCGCCGATGCACAGCAGGCCGGGCCGGTACCACCGCCGCAGCCGATCCACCCGCACCTCCAGCACGCTGACGTCGTCCCAGCCGCCGAGCTCGCCCGTCCGGTCGGCCAGGAAGGGCACGTGCTCGCCGACCGCCGCGCGGAACCGCTCGATCGGCTCGGCCCGCAGCGCCCCAGCGGCCCCCTTGGGCACCAGGTAGGCGATCTGCCAGTACGTCGTCCGGTTGATCATCGCCACGAACCGGCCCCGCCGTATCACCCCGAAGGTGTCCTCGGGGTCGGCCGGCCGCCGCGACATCCGGAACCACAGCACGTCCATGGGCGCCGACCGCGCCACCTGAGGCAGCCCGGCCGCCTGCCGGACCACCGAGTGCCGCCCGTCTGCCCCGACCACCACGGTGGCCCGGATGTCGCGCCGGCCGTCCGGGGTGGTCACGTGCACGCCCACGACCCGGTCGCCGTCCTCGATCAGGCCAGTCACCTCGGCGTGGTGAACCAGCGTGAACGTCGGGTAGGCGGCGGCGTGTGTGGCGATGAAGTTGAGGAAGTCCCATTGCGGCATGAAGGCGAGGTAGGGGAACTTGCGCAGCCGGCCGAACTGGCCGATCGTGGTCATGCCGTCCGCGAGCTGGACCTTCAGCTCGGCGACCTTGCGGTGTGGCAGGGTCAGGAGCTCCTCAGCCAGGCCTAGCTCGGCCATCACCCGCAGGGTCGAGGGGTGGATGGTGTCGCCACGGAAGTCACGCAGGAAGTCGGCGTGCTTCTCCAGCACGACGACGGGGACGCCAGCCCGGGCCAGCAGGAGCCCAAGCATCATGCCGGCCGGGCCGCCGCCCGCGATCACGCAGCTTGTCGACCAATTCTCCATACGTGGAATATGGCTTTCCGTTCGCAACTTGTCGAGGACAAGTCGAATGAATCGGACACCAAAATGCCGACTTTCCCCCGACAGGTCGAGGGCCGGCCGAGGGCAGGTCGAGGGCCGGGCAGCCTACTGGGCGCCGCCAGGGTCGATGCTGCGGGCGCCGAGGCCGGACCGCAGCAGCGAGAGCGCCAGCTCATCCGGATCGCGGCGCTCGGGCGGCCCGACCGGCTCGTCGTCCTCTGGGGAGATCTCGTCGCGCGGGTCGGCGGCGGAGGCCGGTAGCGCCGCGGCGGAGGGTGCGGCCGGGGACCCCAAGGGGGACCCGTCGGCGCCATCCTCGACCCGGACCCGCACCTGCCAGTCCACCCCGATCACGTCGCGCAGCGCGGACCGCACCCGGGACAGGTTGGACTCGTCCGCCAGCAGCCGAGCGAGCGCCGCGGTGGCCAGCGTCAGCACGAGCTCGCTGCCGTCCACCGCGGACACCGTCGCGTGTGCCAACAGCGCCCGGGTGCGCTGGCTCTGTGCCTTGACCACGTCCAGCACCTCGGGCCAGACCCGGCGTACCGCGGCTCCGTCGAACCCGCCCTCCTGAGCCGGTTGGGCCGGTTGGGCCGGCTGGGCTGTCGGCGGGAGCGGCACCGCGCTCGGGGCAGCACTGGGCGCCGCGCTCACGGCCGCGCTGGGCGCTGCGTCCGGGGCAGCGGCTGGAACGGTGGACGGCGGCTGCACGGGCCGCTGCCGCACCTCCCCCGCCTTCGGCGCGCGCTCGGCGGCAGGTACGGCGGCCGTGATGGCGGACCGGCGTTCCAGCCGCTCCAGCCGCTGCAGCAGTGCGGCCGGGTCCGCGCCGGCCGACGGGAGCAGCATCCGGGCGCAGACCAGCTCCAGCAGCAGCCGGGGTGAGGTCGTGCCGCGCATCTCGACCAGGCCGCCGTGCACGATGTCGGCCAGCCGGGACAGCGTGGCCGGGCCGAGTCGCCGGGCCGCCTCGACCATCCGGTCGAGCTGGTCGGCCGGGGCGTCGAGCAGGCCCTTGCCAACCGCGTCGGGCACGGCGTCGAGCACCAGCAGGTCACGCAGCCGCTCCAGCAGGTCACCGGCGAACCGGCGCGGGTCGTGCCCCGCCTCGACCACCCGGTCGACCGTCTGGAACGCCGCCGCGCCGTCGCCCGCGGCCAGCGCGTCCACCATCTCATCCAGCAGGGCCGAGTCGGTGACCCCGAGCAGCGCCACCGCGTGCCGGTAGCTGACGCCCTCCGCCGCGGCGCCGGCGATCAGCTGGTCCAGCACCGAGAGCGAGTCCCGGGCCGAGCCGTTGCCGCCCCGCACGACCAGCGGCAGCACCGCCGGCTCCACGACCACGCCCTCGTCCGCGCAGATCCGCTCCAGCAGGCCCCGCAGCGTGCCCGGCGGGATCAGCCGGAACGGGTAGTGGTGGGTGCGCGAGCGGATCGTCGGCAGCACCTTGTCCGGCTCGGTGGTGGCGAAGACGAAGACCAGGAACTCCGGCGGCTCCTCGACCAGCTTGAGCAGCGCGTTGAACCCCTGCGAGGACACCATGTGCGCCTCGTCGATGATGTACACCTTGTACCGCGAGCTGACCGGTGCGTAGAACGCCCGTTCGCGCAGGTCGCGGGCATCGTCCACGCCGCCGTGAGAGGCGGCGTCGATCTCGATCACGTCGAGGCTGCCGGGGCCGTCCGGGGCCAGCGCCACGCAGGAGTCGCACTCGCCGCACGGCGTCGGCGTGGGGCCGGTCACACAGTTCAGCGAGCGGGCCAGGATCCGGGCGGACGAGGTCTTGCCGCAGCCGCGCGGGCCGGAGAACAGGTAGGCATGGTTGATCCGGCCGCTGGCCAGGGCCTGCCGCAGCGGCTCGGTGACGTGCTCCTGACCGACCACGTCGGCGAACGTCGCCGGCCGGTACTTTCGGTACAGCGCGAGGGCCACGAGAAGACCCTAGGCCATCCCGCCGACATCGCGGGTCGGCCTCCCGGCGGTCAGTCACCTGCCTGGCCCGGTTGTTGAGAAGGTGGAGGCATGGACTATCGAGTGCTCGGCCAGACCGGCGTCCGGGTGAGCCCACTGTGCCTCGGCGCCATGATGTACGGCGCCTGGGGCGGGCAGGACTACGCCACCTCGCTGCCGCAGATCCAGCGGGCGCTGGAGGCTGGCATCAACTTCATCGACACCGCCGACGTGTACTCCGACGGGCAGTCGGAGGAGATCGTGGGCACGGCGCTGGCCCAGACCGGCGTACGGGACCGGGTGGTGCTGGCCACCAAGGCGCACGCGCCGATGGGCGACGACCCCAACCAGCGCGGCAGCTCCCGGCGCTGGATCCTCGCCGAGGTGGAGAACAGCCTGCGCCGGCTCGGCACCGACTGGATCGACCTCTACCAGGTCCACCGACCGGACCCGGACACCGACATCGACGAGACCCTCGGTGCGCTGACCGACCTGGTCCGCTCCGGCAAGGTCCGCTACGTCGGCTCGTCGACGTTCCCGGCGTACCAGATCGTGCAGGCACAGTGGGCGGCGCAGCGGCGCGGGCAGGAGCGGTTCGTCTGCGAGCAGCCGCCGTACTCGCTGCTGGTCCGTGGCATCGAGGCCGACGTGCTGCCGGTGTGCGAGCAGTACGGCATGGGCGTGATCACGTGGAGCCCGCTGGCTGGTGGCTGGCTGTCCGGCCGGTATCGGGCGGGGCAGGAGGCGCCGGCCAGCCGGCGGGCGGAGCGGCTCCCGGACCGGTACGACCTCACGCTGCCGGGGAACCAGGCCAAGCTGGCCGCCGTCGAGCAGCTCGCGGTGCTGGCCAAGGAGGCCGGGCTGACCCTGGTCGAGCTGGCGCTGGGGTTCGTGCTGAGCCACCGGGCGGTGACCTCAGTGATCATCGGGCCGCGGACGCCGGAGCAGTTGGAGGGGCAGCTCGGTGCGGCGGACATCCGGCTGGACGCTGACCTGCTGGACCGGATCGACGCGATCGTCCCGCCGGGCACCACGCTGAACCCCGCCGACGCCGGCTGGCAGCCGCCGTCGCTGACCGACCCGGCCCTGCGCCGCCGTTGACCGTTGCCGGAGGCCATGGCTTGGGGGATGAGAGGGCCCCTCGCGCACCCGCCAGAGCCCGCTGACCCTTGCTGCCTTCCGGCCCTGGGGGAGTTCGCAGGGTGAGCGCCGCACGAGGGGCTGGCCGACAGTCTAGGGCATGCCGCCCCGGCCCTTGGCGGCACTTGTCGAACCAAGGTCACCGTGATCCGGCGCGCTGTTGGTGACCTGGGTACGACAAGTGGGGCTGGTGCCGGAGGCGGTGGTCGGCGGGCCGGCAGCACCCCCGGCGATCCCGTATCCTCTCTGCCGTACGCCAGGAGGATTCGCCTAGTGGCCTAGGGCGCACGCTTGGAAAGCGTGTTGGGGGCAACCCCTCGGGAGTTCGAATCTCCCATCCTCCGCCCTCCTGACCAGCGCAGACGCCGGGCGAGCGGCACTACCTCCCGAGCCCTGCGGCCCAGCAGGCGTCGGCGGGGCCTGCCGGTCACGTCGGCATCCCGGCGCCCAGGCCACCACATGCCCTTCGCCGGTCCAGATCCGCTGTCGCTGCGGTCCGCTACGGCCACCCCGAAACGCGACGTGCTTGCGTGTCGCTGCAAACCCGCCGGATGCCGGGCATACTGCCGAGCATGGACACAACGACGGCAACGATCTCCCGTGGGCGAGCTGCCGAGGAGGGCTGCTACGAGGCCATCCGGGCGGCAGCGCTGTCCGGAGTCCCACTTTCCACCGTCTATGACTGGGCGCGAAAGGGACTCGTCGTACCGTCGGTGTCGTCGGTCCGTGAGATGTTAGGGTCTTTGCGGATTTGATGGCCCTGCGAATCGTGTCTTGGCTGCGCCACCCCAAGAAAAGCGCGCAGGGAGCGCCGGTTCCCAGGAGCCCGATGCGCGAGGCGAAACGGGCTCTTCATTACCTCGACGAGCTGGATCTGGATCTCTGGCACCCCGCCACAACCGCAGACCCTTCGCCACTCTTGGTCGACTTGGCTGGCACGATCTGGATTAGGCAGAACGGCGAGCTCGCCAATGCTGGGGGCCAAGCGCCGGTCGGCAATATTGCGGAGTACCTGGAGCTTCTATCGCCATACGCGGCGGATGGACACTTGGGTCCGGATCTGCTCAGGCCCCGCGCGCACCTGCGCATCGTTCCGCTGGTGGTTGCCGGCGAGCCACACGTGTACGGGTCGCGCGTGACCTCACGGTCGCTGGCGGCTCTGGGACGGCGCGGACTCACTCCTGCTCAAATCGCGGACATGTACGAGCTCAAGCAGCACTGGGTGGAGGAGGTCCTAGACCTCGAGAGGCAGCTCGCGAATTCTGAGCGTCCGGCTGCCTGAAATGGCAAAGCAGCAACTGGCGCTGGCGCTTGATCAAAACTTTCCTCCGCTGATCATGGAAGCGGCGCCGTTCCTGCCGGAGGTGACGGTGGCCCCGATCAGGCAGATAGACCGCCGGTTGTCGACGTTGGGCGATCGTGAACTAATGATCGCCCTATACTAGCTTGGCTGGGACGGGCTCGTGACGAACAGCTACCGGATGCTGAACATCCCGTCCGAAGTTGCCGCACTGGTGAAAATCAAACTGACGTTGATCGCTGTACGGGGCGTCAGCGACGACCCGCTGAGAGCGACGGGAGCGGTTCTGCTACACCTGCCAGCCGTCGCCAAACTGATCAGGCACGGAAAGTCGAACGTATTTCTCCTGAACCCCAAAATGTCCGCCGCCCACCGATGCTTGGAACTCCATGCGCCTCCTTGCCTCGAAGCAAGGCCAGAGCCCCGAGGAGCTGTGGAATGAGGTAAAGGTGACGGATGCGGAACTAGCGCAGATCGTCCTGCCACCACCACCTGGGTGAGACGGGGCCTTCGCCCCATCCTGACCAGCACAAACGCCGGGCAGGGCGGCTGCCGCTGTGTCACCGGCCCCTGAGCTGCCTCAATCACTGACGAAAGCTGAAGTCGGTTGGGCACCCTCGGACAGACCCGGATGCATACGGCGGCCCGCCGCCGCACCTGTCGGTCGCGGAAAGGTGCTGGAGCTGACCCGGCCGGCCCGGCTAACGTCGAGACATGCCGCTGTTGCTGTCGGTCACCGTCGGTGCCGCCCGATCGGAGCCACGTACTCCCGCCGGCGTGACCGCCATCGACAAACGGCCGGTCACCGGGCCGGTCGAGGTGCGCGCGCCCGGACCCAACGGCATAGGTGGCAGCGGACTGGCCGGCGACCAGATCGGCGACAAGCGGCACCACGGTGGCACCGACCAGGCCGTCTACGCCTATGCCAGCGAGGACCTGGCCTGGTGGTCAGCCAGGCTGGGTCGCGAGCTGCCGCCCGGCTCGTTCGGGGAGAACCTCAGCACCAAGGGGCTGGATGTCACCGGTGCGCTGATCGGCGAGCGCTGGCGGATCGGCGGGCAGGTCGTCCTGGAGGTCGCCGTTCCGCGCATTCCGTGCCAGATGTTCGCCGACTGGATCGACGAGCGGGGCTGGATCACGGCGTTCATCGAGCGGGGCATACCCGGCGCCTACCTGCGGGTCATCGAGCCCGGCCGGATCCAGGCCGGGGACCCGGTGACCGTGATCCACCGGCCCGACCACGAGGTCACCATCGGGCTGACGTTCCGCGCGCTGACTAAGGAACCGGACCTGCTGCCCCGGCTGCAGCCCGCCGACGCGCTGCCGGCGGACGTCAAGGAGCGCGTCTTACGGCGGCTCCCCGATCACCCCTGACGGAACGGCAGCTAGTAAAGGATAACTACCTAAACCTAACTGGGGCGGCCCGCGAGGCAAGGAACGCCGGATCCTGATGGAGCGGTGGAGGTGGGATTTGAACCCACGGACGGCTTGCACCGTCACACGCTTTCGAGGTCTGAGACCACCCGCACCCACGCCCGCCTCCCGTCCTGCCCCGTACGCCGCTGAACGGCACCGACCCCGACCGAACGAGACGACAACTGAGACGGGGAGCGCGCCACAGCGAGCGACGACGCAGAGGGGGCGGGGTAGGGGCAACCGTCCGGACTTCCACGGCCGCCTCTTCCCCGACTCTGGCTCGTGTCGCGCGGCCGGCGAAGTCGGGCTTCCGCGTAGCCTACGAGGATGCGGCGTAGGCGTAGATCAGTAAGTTCGCTGTCAGTCAACCTGCCGGACGGATACGTACTCAGCGCCGGACGGCACTACGACTTGGCGGCTCCGTCTGTGCAGGTCACGACCTTCCACGAGATCAAGAGCCGGATCTTCGACGTGTGCCCTATCTGCGGCGCCCTCCCGACACGCGAGGAGCATGTCCCACCGCTTAGCATGGGCGGCGCATTCATGACCAAGACCTGCGAGCCGTGTAATAGCCGGCTCGGCAGCTATGTGGAGGCCGATCTGGCCGATTGGCTCAATGATGTGCTTACTTTCCCAACCTTCTCTGCCGACGGTGTACGTGGCGGTCGGCGCAGTGGGCGTGTCTTTTTCCGGATCACGCCGAACGGTGAGTTCATCTTCCTGATGGACGGGCGCTTCGACCCGGCGATCAGTATCATGCTCGAAGGTGGACGAGTTAAGATTGTCGCATCGTTCCCGGACGTCAACCGGTATCGGCTTGCATTGCTGAAGCACGCCTATCTCGCCGGATGTCTGGACTGCGGCATTCCGCAGGCAGACAATGCCGAGTTGGTACGCGGAGAGCTGATAGCGGCCCGAGACGCTCGATCTCGGCATGAGGTACCACGGAGTCCTCTGGCGTTGGGCTTGACTGTTCTAAAGCTTGACGGACACCCGTCCGTCTCCGCGTCGCCGATCGTGAAGGCTGTCGCTCAACTGGCAGACGGTCCGTGCGAGGGTGTAGTGCTGGCTGGCCGAGTCTTTGTTTCGTGGATGTCCCAACCGCCAGCGAATGATGAACTGGTGCAACCGAGTCCCCTCCGACTCGAGTTCGCTGTCGGGGGTAAGGTCGACGGGATCGTCGCTTCGGTGGAGGCGGCGTCATGAGGCTGATCATATTGGGAGGTACGGCGTTTGTAGGACGCGCCGTTGCTGTCACGGCTCTGCGTAGGGGCTGGCATGTGACTGCCTTTAACCGCGGTCGGTCCAGCTCAGATGTCCGCGCGGTTGAGTCTCGCCGCGGAGATCGCGAGGCGATTGAAGATGTAGCTCTTCTCGCTACCAGCGGCGAACATTGGGACGTAGTGATCGACACATCCGGGTATGTGCCGATGAACGTGTCGCTTGTCGCCCGGATGATGGAACCGGTGGCGGGGCGGTATGTGTTCATGTCCACGGTGAGTGTGTATGCGGGGTGGCCGGTGGAGCCGTTGACGGAGGAGTCGGCGGTGTTGCCGTGTCCGCCGGATGCGGGGCCGGAGTACGGGGAGGATACCGAGGATGGGCCGACGCGGTACGGGTACCAGAAGGCAGGGTGTGAGGCGGCCGCGGTTGAGGTGTTCGGCCAGGAGCGGGTGACCGTCTTGCGGCCGGGGGTGGTCTTGGGGCCGCGGGAGTACGTGGGGCGGTTGCCGTGGTGGCTGCGGCGCACGGCGGCCGGTGGGCGGATGGTGGCGCCGGGGCGACCGGAGCGGTCGATTCAGCCTGTGGATGTTCGGGACCTGGCGGCGTTCACGCTGGACTGCATCGAGCAGGAGCGCAGTGGGGCGTTCAACGTGGCGGCGCCGATCGGGCGGGAGACGTTCGGCGGGATGCTGGACGCCTGCCGGCAGGTGACAGGGTCGGATGCCGAGCCTGTGTGGGTGCCGGATGAGGAGCTGGTCCGGCTCGGGGTGCGGCAGTGGTCGGAGATGCCGCTGTGGCGGACTATGTCGGGCACGTGGCAGGTGGACGCGAGCAAGGCCGCCGCGGCCGGGCTGACCTGCCGGCCGCTGGCTGAAACAGTGCGCGACACCTGGGCCTGGATGGTGGAGACCGGCGTGACCAGTGAGCACGAGCGTGCCGCCGAGCTGGGGCTGAGCCCGGAGCGTGAGCGGCAGATCCTCGCCGCGGTCGGTCAGTAGTCCTCGGCCAGCGGCAGCGGCGCCGCGGCGGTGTCCGCCAGCCATTCGGTCACGGACTCGGCGAGCTGCTCGGCGGCCGGGTCGGAGCGCCAGTGCGGTTCTGCGAGTTGGTGCGCGACGTTGCCAAGCCGGCCGGCTATCGCGGCGTTGCGGCGAGCCGGTTCGAGCGCCAGGACCGGGCGCAGCGCCTCGTCGGCGCAGGCGAGGTCGTGTTGCAGCAGGCGGGCCGCGACCCGACTTTGATCAGTTAGTGCGCACCGATGCCGTGGTGGATGCGGTCGAGGATGTCGCGGAGGTCGGCGGGTAGGGGGTCGGCGGCCGTGATGGTGTGGGCGCCGGCCTGGATTTCGATGGTGCGG